>ULPC01039243.1_pt1 | contig 12815 bp, 9 predicted proteins | sample 1953181 | NCBI WGS metagenome assembly ULPC01 (sample SAMEA4835620, study PRJEB28245) | human gut metagenome | biome: gut microbiome; material: fecal sample | place: Denmark | collected 2008
ACTTAATCGCTTTTCCCGTCTGATAAGCCTTCCAGAAATCAGGTACACCATATCCGAATACATTATCGGGATGATGCTGATTATTACCAGCCAATCTCACGAGTTTCATAATCTGCTTAGCCGTCTTCTGAGGCAAAGCCTGCCAGAGACACGCTACCATTCCGGCAATGAGCGGAGAAGAGAAAGACGTTCCGTTATCATTGATGATATTTCCACGGCCCGTAATCACACAGGTAGGACTTCCGTAAGCCATCACATCAGGCTTGATTCTGCCGTCAGCAGTAGGTCCCACGGCACTGAAAGCCGCATTCTCGCCCATTTCGTTTACGCTGCCCACGGTAAGGATATTGCGTGCATCGGCAGGGAAATTAATTTTCTTCCAACTTCCCATTCCGTCGTTTCCTGCAGAATTGACACAGATGATTCCCTTGTCAGCACACATCGAAGCGGTGCGGGAGATGAGGGTAGAATTGCCGTCCTGCTCATAATAATGATGGTTGGTAGACGCATCATCGAAGCCATGATAGCCTAACGAAGAGTTGATGACATCCACGCCGCAACTGTCAGCATATTCAGCCGCAAAAGCCCAGTAATCCTCTTCTGCCAGACTCTCTGTGCGCTCATCTTCACAGCGCACCAACAGATATTGAGCCTCAGGCGCCACTCCCACGAATCTTTCGGGTTCGTTGGCAGCCATCGTAGAAAGCACCATCGTTCCATGCTCCATCTCGGCGAAAATATTCTTGGATTGAGGAACCACAAAGTCCTTAATGCCCGCCAATCTGATATTATGCAGCGCCGGAATCTTATCCACATTCATGAATCCGCCGTCGAAGACAGCAATCATCATTCCTTTGCCCAAATGTCCGGTTCCATGCAGCCGCTTGCCGTTGAGCGACTGGATCTGCGCATCGGCAGCACCATATTCGCCTACTCCACCAGTCCAATCGTTCAATCCCCTGCGAACGCTACTTCTGATGCGCTGACTGACAGAATCGGGAGCAGAGAAGACCTTCATCTTCCGGGTGATGAAATCGAGTTCATCCAGTTTCCGTAGTTCCTTCTCCTTATGAATGCGGACCAGCAGGGTATTGTTCCACTTGCTCTTGCCCACAATCTCGATGCCAGCCTCGCTTACAGCCTGCTCATAAGCAGGAGCCACAGGCAAATCGGTAACATCGATGGGCAGATTCTGCCTCTTTCTGCGCTCTATGGAACGGGGAGAGAGAAAATCTGCAGGGCGACTTACCGAGAAGGGAGTGTGACTGAGGTCTTTGTCTCTGAGATAAAGACGATACATCATACACTTGCCTCCCGGATACGACACCATATCGGTTTCGGCGATGCGAGGCAACCGCATCAGTTGCTCAAAATTGCTAACCCTGTCTTCGCGAGCAAACAAAGAAAGAGCGGTCATTAAAAATGCATAAAGCATCAAATATTTTTTCATCATTATATCGGTAGTCCGGTTTGTTATTGTTGTTGCTGCAATATTTCTGTATTGCATTTATTAATCAGTTGAATTGTTTATTCTGAAGTGCAAAAGTACAGAAATTGTACGAAAACACCAAAGGAAAAGGGAAGTTTTTATCATGAAATGCAAGTTTTTCTCAAATATATAATAAGGTATCAGATATTTTTTGTACTTTTGCAGACAAGTAGCCGCTGCAATTGCATTCAGAAAGAAGCTGGGCGAACGGCTATGAGGAAAAAACAGATATAAATGGAAAATAAACAAGCAACATTAGAATTAGGTACGAAGCCGGTGGGTAAGCTGCTCGTTCAGTATGCCCTGCCAGCGATGATTGCGATGACCGCCGCCTCACTCTACAACATCGTTGACCGAGTATTCATCGGTCAGGGTGTGGGAGCCATGGCCATCTCAGGTCTCGCCATCACCTTTCCCTTCATGAACCTCACCGCCGCTTTCGGAGCCGGTGTGGGCGTAGGAGCATCTACTGCCATCAGCGTGAAGCTGGGACAAAAAGACTATGCCACAGCGCAAAACATTCTGGGTAACACGATTTCTCTGAATCTCATCATCGGTATCGGACTGAGCATCATCTGTCTGCTCTTCCTCGACCCTATCCTGAGATTCTTCGGAGCCAGCGACCAGACGCTCATCTATGCCCATGAGTACATGGTCATCATCCTGCTGGGCAACGTGGTGAGCCACATGTATTTCGGCATGAACGCCCTGCTCCGAGCCGCGAGCAAACCCAAGCAGGCGATGTTTGCCACCATCTTTACGGTGGTGATGAACGTGATACTCGATGCCCTCTTCATCCTCGTTTTCAAATGGGGAATACAGGGTGCCGCCATCGCCACCATCCTTTCGCAGCTGATGGCGCTGATGTGGCAAATCAAGCTCTTCAGCAACAAGAATGAGCTGCTCCACTTCAAGAAAGGAATCTACAGACTGAAGAGGAAACTCGTGGATAATATCCTCGCCATCGGCATTTCGCCTTTTCTGATGAACGTGTGCGCCTGCATCATCGTCATCTTCATCAACAACCAGCTGGTACGTTTCGGAGGCGACCTCTCCGTGGGTGCCTACGGAATAGCCAATGGTATTGCGATGGTGTTCGTGATGTTCGTATTCGGCGTAAACCAGGGAATGCAGCCTATCGCCGGCTACAATTACGGAGCACAGAAACTGGACCGACTGATGCGCGTATTGAACCTGAGCATCATTGCCGCCACCGCCATCATGGTAACGGGCTGGCTGATAGCGATGTTCCTGCCTTACTACTGCGCACGACTGTTTACAACCGATAAGCAACTGATAGACTTGGGCATTAAGGCGATCAGAGTGGTGATGTTCTGCTTCCCGGTCATCGGGTTCCAGATGGTTATCACCAATTTCTTCCAGTGCATCGGAAAGGTGAAGATCAGTATCTTCCTCTCCTTGTCGAGACAGTTGCTCATCCTCCTGCCGCTCCTGGCTTTCCTGCCAATGATATGGGACATTGATGGCGTATGGTACAGTATGCCTATCTCTGATTTCTCTGCAGCAGTGATCGCTGCCATCGTAATGTCATGGTACATGAACAAGCAGAAAAGACAACACCAAGAACAGCTAAAAGTTAATAGTTAATAGCAGCTTCGCCGTTTAGCAAGATTGCCCTATAAACTATAAATTATAAACTATAAATTATGAATAAGATTATCATAAACGTAGGTCGCCAGATAGGTAGCGGCGGCCATATCATCGCCGAAAAGCTGGCGGAGGATTTCGGTTGCAAATGTTACGACCGTGAGCTGCTGAATCTTGCCGCCAAGGAGAGTGGATTCTCTGAGAAATTCTTCGAGCAGAACGATGAGCAGAAGGGATTCTTCAAGTCTCTCTTCCATACCCATCTGCCCTTCCTGAGCGATAACAATTTCTATCACAACGACTTCTCGCAGGAAGGTCTGTACAAGTTCCAGAGCGACGCTATCAGAAAGGCTGCCGATGAGGGCAACTGCGTGTTTGTGGGCAGAACCGCCGACTATGTGCTGCGTGATTATAAGAACGTGATCAACATCTTCATCACCGCCAACATCGACGACCGCATCAAGGCAGTGTGCAAGCGAAAGGACATCGACAGAGCCAGCGCCCGCAAGTTTATCGAAAGCCACGAGGAGCAGCGCGCCTCTTACTACGATTACTATACAGGCAAGAAGTGGGGACACAGCGAGAGCTACGACCTCTGCATCAACAGCAGCCATCTGGGAATCGAAGAAACAGAGAAGTTTATCGCAGAATTTATCAGAAAGAAGTTCGGACTTAGTGCTTAATTATTAGTGATTAATTATTAGTGATTAGGGATTAATTTTTGGGACATAAAATATAAAACATCATATAAATGAAGAAGATTATGCTTTTGGGCTCAGGCGAACTGGGCAAAGAATTTACCATCGCCGCAAAGCGAGCAGGACAGTACGTCATCGCTTGCGACAAGTATGACAATGCACCAGCCATGCAGGTAGCCGACGAGCGAGAAGTGTTCTCGATGCTCGATGGCGACGCATTGACCACAGTGGTAGAGAAACATCACCCAGACATCATCGTGCCTGAGATTGAAGCTATCCGCACCGAGCGACTCTTCGACTTCGAGAAGGAGGGCATTCAGGTTGTGCCTTCTGCACGTGCCGTGAACTACACCATGAACCGCCGTGCCATCCGCGACCTTGCCGCCAAGGAACTGGGTCTGCGCACCGCCAAGTATTTCTATGCCAAGACCTTCGAGGAGTTTAAGAACGCTGCCGATGAAATCGGTTTCCCATGCGTAGTGAAACCTCTGATGAGTTCAAGCGGCCATGGTCAGAGCTATGTTCACAACGATGATGAACTGAAGGAGGCTTACAAGGAGGCAATGGAAGAAGGTCGTGGCGACGTGAAGGAAGTAATCATCGAGGAATTTATCGACTTCGATTCTGAGTTCACCCTCCTCACCGTCACCCAGAAAGACGGTCCTACCCTCTTCTGTCCACCTATAGGCCACGTACAGAAGGGCGGCGACTACCGCGAGAGTTGGCAGCCATTCCAGATTCCTGAAGAGGCTTTGAAGAAGGCTGAGCACATTGCCGGCGAAGTAACCAAGGCATTGACAGGTGCCGGTCTCTGGGGCGTAGAGTTCTTCCTGAGCAAGCAGGGCGAGGTTATCTTCTCTGAGTTGAGTCCTCGTCCACACGATACAGGTATGGTAACCCTCGGTCACACCACCAACCTGAGCGAGTTTGAGCTCCACTTCCGTGCCGTGATGGGCTTGCCTATCGCCGGAATCCATCTGGAGCACATCGGCTGTTCTGCCGTCATCCTCTCGCCAGAGGAAAGCACCGAGCCATTAAACTACAATATGCTCGATGCGCTGAAGGAAGACCATACCCGCATCCGTATATTCGGCAAGCCAGAGGCTCACGTAGGCCGCCGCATGGGCGTCGTACTCTGCTACGGCGAGAAGGGCGATGACCTCAACCAGCTCCGCGACAAGGCAAAGCGTCTGGCAAAGACTGTATTGGGAACCGACCCATGCATGAAGAAATAGACATGAAAGAATTAGGAAGAATTATCACATTACCCAAGATATTCGACCCTAGAGGCAACCTGACAGTGGCAGAGGGAGAGACGCATATTCCCTTTGCCATTGCCCGTACCTACTGGACCTATGATGTTCCGGGCGGAGAAAGTCGCGGTGGCCATGCTCACAAGGAATGCCAGGAATTCATCATAGCAGCCAGCGGTTCCTTTTCGGTAACACTGGATAATGGAGAACAGAAGAAGACCTATCATCTCAACCACCCTTGGGAGGGACTGTTCGTAGATGTCAATATCTGGCGAACACTGGATGATTTCTCTTCCGGCTCATTGTGTCTGGTTCTGGCTTCCCACAAGTTTGAGGAAGAAGACTACATACGCGAATATGACGAATATCTCAGATTCATCAGTTCATCCCAAAGTCCTAATCTCTCAAAGACCGAGAATCAATAACGCTAAATATCATGTTTGAGATCAGAAAATACAACGATGCAGACAAGGAAGTCTGGAATGCTTATGTAGAACATGCACGCAACGCCACCTTCCTCTTCAATCGCAACTACATGGATTATCATTCCGACCGGTTCAAGGACTATTCCCTGATGTTCTACAAGAACGGGAAGCTCCATTCCCTATTGCCGGCCCATGAGAGAGAGGAAATATTCTGCTCTCACTTTGGCCTTACTTATGGAGGACTGATAATGAATAAGGATGTGACAGCAGCTGACGTTGTCCAGCTTTTCAAAGAATTGAACGAATACCTCAGGCAACAGGGTTTCAAAAAGGTACTATACAAACCTGTGCCTTGGGTTTACCACCAGATGCCATCCGAAGAAGATCTTTATGCCATCTATTGGGTATGTAAGGCACGTATCGTGAAACGCGACATCGGCTCAGTTCTTTTCCTACAAGAGAAGCCCAGATGGAGAAGACTTCGCCGCCGCTCCCTGAAGAAAGCACAGGAGGCAGGAATTATTGTAAAGAAAGAGAACAATTTCGAAGATTTCTGGAAAGTTCTTGACGCTAATCTTGAAGAACGATATCAGGTGCATCCTGTTCATACTCTGCAAGAAATAGAACTTTTACATAGCCGTTTTCCTGACAACATCATTCAATACAATGCCTACCTGAAAGATGAAATTGTAGCAGGATTCACCTTCTACATCACACCACAGACGGTACATGGACAATACTGTTCATCAAACGACAAAGGTAAGGAACTTGGAGGCATTGACGCCATTTACGACCAGGTTCTAAATCATGATTATGCCGATTATAAATTCTTTGACTTTGGTCGTTCTACAGAAGGCGATGGTGATTATCTGAACGAAGGTCTCATCAGCCAGAAAGAAGGGTTTGGAGGAAGAGGCGTTGTTTACGACACCTATGAATGGAGCTTATAATATTGATAGTTAAAAGTTGATAGTTTATAGCAATCTTGCGAACGGCTAAGCCCTATAAACTATCAACTTTTAACTATAAACTAAATCAGTATAACTGTCACACCACGAGCAGCCTGCGCACCCATAACCAGTGCCTGCTCAATATCGGCAGTCTTAGAAGGACCGCTGATGAAAATACCGAAATTGTACTTCGGATCCATCTCAATACGGGCATAAGCCTCATGCATATTGTTCACAATCTTCTCTTTTTCGAGGAATATCACAAGGTATTCCGAGATGAAAAGCACCGCTTTCTCCTTCATGGTCTGAGGAATCCAGACGCAGCCATTCTCGGCAACACCCACTTCACCACGAACAATACCCACATCAGTACCATTCAGGTCATTAGCCTCAGTCACCGTATCAGGATTCTTCTGGGCAATCGTGATTTCTGGCAGATGAGAGGCAAAGACCTTGGCTTCCGGATAAGCCTTCTTCACCAGCTCATCCAGACTCTCACCCTCCTTCGCTTCTATCACATGGCCACCTACCGATTCCGTCATCTCAATAAACTGTTTCAGCGTATCCTCATACTGGATACCCTTCACATCTACGGCAGGCATATCGAATTGAACATGCGTATTCTTACGCAACTTGTTCAGGAAATCTTCTTTCTTCATTTTACTTTTCCCTCCTTCCATAATTGATGAAAACTCTTCTTGGCAAACTCAGGCATGGCGTGACCGATGCCCCAGGCATTCCAATTGCTGAAGTGCGTACAGCATTCAGGAACCAGATTGACAAGCGGAGCAAACTTCAGGGCTGTGGTGTAGAGCGCAGGACGGTCGAAGAGATACTTCATACCATTCGACATCGCCTTCTTCACAGGATCTGCCTTGCCCAACTTCTCCAGACTCTGGCGCCATACGTAAATCTGCGAACCTGGTCCTACCTTGGAAGGACAGACATTGTCGCAAGACAAGCACAAGGTGCAGGCAGAAACATTGTCGCTGTACTTCTGAGGATTCTTCAGCATACCCAGGTTCACACCAATAGGACCCGGTATAAAATAGGTGTAACTGTAACCGCCTGAACGACGATAAACCGGACAGGTATTCATGCAGGCTCCGCAACGCATACATTTCAAAGTCTGCCAATGGTCCTTATCGGCGAGAATATCGCTTCTGCCATTATCCACCAGCACCACATGCATCTCGGCACCCGGACGAGCCTGGCGGAAATGAGAAGTGAAGGCGGTGGTAGGCTGACCGGTTCCGCAGCGGCAAAGCAGACGCTGGAATACAGCCAATGACTTATAATTAGGAACCAGTTTCTCAATACCCATCGCTACAATATGGAGCTTAGGCATGGAAGTAGTCATATCCGCATTACCCTCGTTGGTGCAAACCACGCAATCGCCGGTAGCAGCCACACCGAAGTTACATCCGGTCATACCTGCTCCAGCTTCCATAAACTGGTCGCGGAGATGATGACGGGCACAGCGGGTCAGGTAAGTAGGATCGTAGTTGCCGATTTCCTTGGAGATACCCTTCTCCTCGAACATCTTACCTACCTCCTCACGCTTCAGGTGGATGGCAGGCATCACGATATGGCTAGGCTTCTGACCCAGAAGCTGGATGATGCGCTCACCCAGGTCTGTCTCTACCACGTCAATGCCGTGCTGCTCCAGATAAGGATTCATCTCGCACTCCTCGGTGAGCATCGACTTCGACTTCACCATCTTCTTCACGTTATGGTCTTTCAGAATACCGAGCACAATCTCATTAAATTCCTGTGCATCCTTCGCCCAGTGAACCTTCACCCCACGGCTCTCCAGATTCTTGGAAAACATATCGAGGTAATCGGCGAGATGGGTAATCGTGTGCATCTTGATTTCAGACGCATGCTCACGTAGGTCTTCCCACTCAGGAAGTTCCTGCGCCATCTTATCTCTCTTCTGACGAACAGACCAGAAGGTAGCGTCGTGCCAGGTGGTCTTCTCTACGTTCTGCGTAAACTGCGCAGCTCTCTTGGAATGTTCTGTACTCATAGTCCTGCAGCTAATATTTGAACAACATGAATAAACTTGATCGGCATCTTCTCCTTCTTGGCGATTCCCGCCATGTGCATCAGGCAGGAAGAATCCGGACCCGTTACATACTCGGCACCTGTAGCCATGTGGCGCTTGATCTTATCTTCGCCCATACGGGTAGAAACGGCAGGCTCCTCAATAGAGAACATACCGCCGAATCCGCAGCACTCATCCTTGCGCTCCGGTTCGTGGATGGTAATGCCTTCCACCATATTTAATAAGTCGATGATTTTGTTGAAAGGCTTGATGTGGCGCTCAGAAGGAGATGACAATCCCAGTTCGCGCACACCGTGGCAACTGTTGTGTACACTCACCACATGCGGGAACTTGCCCGGCACATGATCCACCTTCAGCACATCGTGAAGGAACTCCACAACATCCATGATTTTCTTTGAGGAAATACACTCGTGCTTACCCTCAAGGATTTTAGGATAATACACCTTTACGTAAGCAGCACATGAGGCAGAAGGAGCTACGATATAATCGTAATCCTTGAACAGCTCATCAAATGTCTCTATGACCTTCTCCGACTTGTCCTGAAAACCGGCATTAGCCATTGGCTGGCCGCAGCAAGTCTGTTTTTCGGGATAACCCACGTCTAGTCCGTAATGCTTAAGCAACTTGTATGTAGCCACACCCGCTTCAGGGTAAAGGGCATCCACATAACAAGGGACGAATAATCCGACTTTCATTGTTGTTATATTTATCTTGTTTGCTATTTGTTTATTCTTTTTCTACATGACTAAAAGCCGCTGCAAAAGTAACAAAAAAATAGTAATAATAAAAGATTTTAGGGAAGAAATTATGAGATTTGATGTTATTTAACTGTAAAGAATTGCAGAAAATTTGGAATAATCAAATAAATAGCGTAACTTTGCATCTAGAAATAGTGTGTCTACCATTTGTGAACTAACGCAAATGCAGTTTAGTTGCTAAAAACATAAATACCAAGGCATATAAAGAACAAACTTATAGTTATATTTAATGATGAAGAAACAGCTTAAGAAAGTCCTCGTTCTGGGTTCCGGTGCTTTGAAGATCGGCCAGGCAGGTGAGTTTGACTATTCCGGTTCGCAGGCTCTCAAGGCTTTGCGCGAGGAGGGTATTAGTTCCGTCCTCATTAATCCAAACGTTGCTACAATTCAGACAAGTGAAGGTATTGCTGACAAGGTTTATTTCTTGCCGGTGACACCTTTTTTTGTAACTGAAATTATCAAGAAGGAGCGCCCAGACGGCATCATGCTGGCTTGGGGTGGACAGACGGGTTTGAACGTTGGTACAGAACTTTACCTCAACGGTGTGCTCAAGGAGTATGGTGTGGATGTGTTGGGAACTTCGGTAGAGGCTATCATGAACACGGAAGACCGCGACCTCTTCGTAAAGGAGCTTAACAAGGTTGACCTCAAGGTTCCAGTAAGCCACGCTTGCGAGAACATGGAGGAGGCTGTGGCTGCGGCACGCAACATCGGCTACCCTATCATGATCCGTTCTGCCTATGCGCTGGGTGGTCTCGGTTCTGGTGTCTGCAAGACCGAAGAGGAGTTTAAGGAGATTGCTGAATCTGCCTTCACTTTCGCACCTCAGGTGCTTGTTGAGGAGAGCCTGAAGGGATGGAAGGAGATTGAGTTCGAGTGCATCCGTGATGCTAACGACCGATGCTTCACCGTTGCCTCTATGGAAAACTTCGACCCACTGGGTATTCACACAGGTGAATCTATCGTTGTGGCCCCAACCTGTTCTCTTACCGACGAGCAGGTGAAGATGTTGCAGGACATCGCGGTGAAGTGCGTCCGTCACCTCAACATTGTGGGTGAGTGCAACATCCAGTATGCTTTCAACGCTGAGACCAACGACTACCGTATCATCGAGATCAATGCTCGCTTGAGCCGTTCTTCTGCCCTCGCATCTAAGGCTACCGGTTATCCACTAGCTTTCGTTGCAGCCAAGATTGCCCTCGGTTATACACTCGACCAGATTGGCGAGATGGGTACTCCTAACTCAGCTTATGTGGCTCCATCACTCGACTATATGATCTGTAAGATTCCTCGTTGGGACCTTACCAAGTTTGTCGGTGTAAGCCGCAAGATTGGTTCTTCCATGAAGTCTGTAGGCGAAATCATGTCTATCGGCCGTTCTTTCGAGGAGATGCTCCAGAAGGGTCTCCGTATGATTGGTCAGGGAATGCACGGTTTCGTAGGCAACGACCACACCAAGTTTGATAACCTGGATGAGGAACTTTCCAACCCTACCGACCTCCGTATCTTCGCCATCGCCCAGGCTCTGGAGGAAGGTTACACCATCGAGCGCATCGAGGAGTTGACCAAGATTGATTCTTGGTTCATCGAGCGCATGAAGAATATCGTAGATTACAAGCACAAGCTTTCTGAATATAATACGCTGGAGGAGATTCCTGCCGAGGTATTGCGCGAGGCTAAGGTATTGGGCTTCTCTGACTTCCAGATTGGCCGCTTCGTATTGAAGACCAAAGATACCAACATGGAGAAGGAGGTGCTGGCTGTTCGTGCCCTGCGCAAGAAGCTGAACATTCTTCCTGCCGTAAAGCGCATCCCTACTGTGGCAAGCGAGCATCCTGACCTCACCAACTATCTCTACATGACATACGCTGTAGAGGGTTACGACATCAACTACTACAAGAACGAGAAGTCTGTCATCGTTCTCGGTTCGGGTGCTTACCGCATCGGTTCTTCCGTAGAGTTCGACTGGTGTTCAGTAAACGCCATCAATACAGCCCGCAAGTTGGGTTACAAGTCAATCATGATCAACTACAACCCGGAGACCGTATCTACCGACTACGATATGTGCGACCGTCTCTACTTCGATGAGCTTTCATTCGAGCGTGTACTCGATGTCATCGACCTGGAGTCACCACGTGGTGTGATTGTTTCTGTGGGTGGTCAGATTCCAAACAACCTGGCTATGAAGCTTCATCGCCAGTCTGTGCCAATTCTGGGTACATCTCCTGTCAACATCGACCGTGCCGAGAACCGCGGTAAGTTCTCTGCCATGCTCGATAAGTTGGGTATCGACCAGCCTAAGTGGAGCGCCCTCACATCAATGGAGGATGTCCAGAAGTTCATCGACGAGGTAGGCTATCCTGTTCTCGTTCGTCCTTCCTACGTTCTTTCCGGTGCAGCCATGAACGTTTGCCACGATGATGATGAGTTGCGTCGCTTCCTGGAGGCAGCTTCTGAGGTTTCTAAGGAATACCCAGTAGTTATCTCTCAGTTTATGACAGAGACCAACGAGATTGAGTTCGATGGTGTTGCCCAGAACGGTGAGATTGTAGAGTATGGTATTTCAGAGCACGTAGAGTATGCAGGCGTTCACTCTGGTGACGCAACCATGACCTTCCCTGCCCAGCAGATTTCCTTCGCTACAGCCCGTCAGATCAAGAAGATTTCACGTGCCATCGCCAAGGAGCTCAACATCTCTGGTCCTTTCAATATCCAGTACCTGGCTAAGGGTCGTGATGTAAAGGTAATCGAGTGTAACCTCCGTGCATCCCGTTCGTTCCCATTCGTAAGCAAGGTATTGAAGCGCAACTTCATCGAAACGGCTACCCGCATCATGCTCGATGCTCCATATCAGAAACCGGATAAGTCTGCTTTCGATATCGACCGTATGGGTGTGAAGGCTTCACAATTCTCATTCGCCCGTTTGCAGAACGCCGACCCAGTTTTGGGTGTGGATATGAGTTCTACCGGTGAGGTAGGTTGTATGGGTGATACCTTCGAGGAGGCATTGCTCAACTCATTGATTGCCACCGGCTACAAGATTCCTTCAAAGGACAAGGGCATTATGCTTTCAAGCGGTGGTGCCAAGGAGAAGGCTTCTCTGCTCGACGCAGCACAGGCTTTGGTAAAGAACGGTTACACCATCTACGCTACAGCCGGTACAGCGAAGTTCCTCAACGAGAACAACGTAAAGGCTACAGCCGTAGGATGGCCTGATGAGGACCAAAAGGATCTTCCTAACGTGATGCAGATGATTGCCGACCACAAGTTCGACCTCATCGTCAACATCCCTAAGAATCACACCAAGCGTGAGTTGACCAATGGTTACAGAATCCGTCGTGGCGCCATCGACCACAACATTCCTCTGTTCACCAATGCCCGTCTGGCTTCAGCCTTCATCGAGGCATTCTGCACAATGAGCCAGGACCAGTTGCAGATTAAGAGCTGGCAGGAGTACGAGTAATCGCACGCGGGAATAATTTTTATCTCACGCGGGAATAATTTTTCTCACGCAGATTACGCAGATTTATACGAATACGCCCTGAAAGGGCAGAAGCTCCTAGCCC
>ULPC01006912.1_pt1 | contig 12665 bp, 7 predicted proteins | sample 1953181 | NCBI WGS metagenome assembly ULPC01 (sample SAMEA4835620, study PRJEB28245) | human gut metagenome | biome: gut microbiome; material: fecal sample | place: Denmark | collected 2008
GGCGTACAAGTTAAAGTGGAAGGTTAATAAAATGAAACTGAGATTAAAAATAACCAAAGATAAAAGCATAAGGTTTATATCCCATCTTGAATACGTGCGTACTATCGAACGCGCTATCCGCAGGGCAAAATTGCCTGCCGCATACAGCGAAGGATTTAACCCGCATTTAAAATTTTCGTTGGCATCGGCACTGGGCGTTGGCGTGGTTAGTTATGCCGAATTTTGCGAAATTGAACTGGCCGAACCGATGACGGCAGAAGAAGCCGCAGAAAAAATGCAAAAAGCACTGCCGCGCGGAATCCGCATTTTGGCGGCAGATGTAACGGCAACCAATGCTCCCGCGCTTATGGCGGAAGCAGGCGGCGCAGATTACCGCGTAACCCTGCCGTATGACAAGCCGGTTGACGAAGCTGTGGCGGCGTTTAACGAAGCTGAAAGCATCATTTACGCCAAAGCAGCGCCCAAAGCCAAAACAAAAGTAAAAGAAATTGACGTTAAGTTTTTTATACCGCATATTACGGCTCAAAACAGCGGCGAAGAACTGGTGCTTACTTTCAGCTGCCGCATAACGCCAAACGGCAGCATGAAAGCGGTTGATTTAATAAACACCTTAAACCAGCAGTATAATTTAAACCTGCCTGCCGAAAAAGCCGATATAGAACGCCTTGATTTATATAAGTACGACGCTTTTGGCAATAAACTGCCAATGCTCGGCAAAGATATGGTTGTGCTTGGACAGGCATAACGGCAATATAAAACAGCCCGGCTGCAAGCCGGGTTATTTTTTTGCAGATTTTTAAATATTTATTGCTTATTACAATATTTAAAAGTTATAATAATTATAGCAGTAATAATTGTTTTGTTAACAAAAGTGCAAAACATAAAATTTTTTAACAAGAAACGGAGGCAGTGAAATGGATAAATCAGTTTTGTGGAAAATTTCGTATGGCATGTATGCGCTTACGGTAATGGACGGCGAAAGGCCAACAGGCTGCATTATAAACACCGCAGTGCAGGTAACAAGCGATAACCCAACCATTGCTATCAGCGTTAATAAAAATAACTATACCTTTACCGCGCTCGAAAAATCCGGAAAATTTGCCTTAACAATCCTTTCGGAAGCAACACCGCAAAATGTTATTGCAAGATTAGGCTTCTGCTCCGGCTGTGATACAGATAAATTTGAGGCTTGCGGCTTTAGCTGGGAAATGAAAAACGGCCTGCCTGTTATAACTGATAAAACCAGCGGTTACATTACTGCCGAAGTGCTTGGCAAATATGAAATGGAAACCCATTTTGTAATTTTGGCGCGCGTTGTTGATGCCGAAGTGCTGGGCGATTATACACCTATGACCTATAAATATTACCATGATGTAATTAAAGGCAAAGCACCTAAAAACGCGCCTACCTACCAGGAAGAAACTGTGGAACCCGCAGGCGAAAAATGGGTATGCACCATTTGCGGCTACGTGTACGAAGGCGATTTAACCAAAGAGCCGGACGACTTTACCTGCCCCATCTGCCGCCAGCCTAAAAGCAGGTTTAAAAAGGTAGAGTAGGAAAGAATAAAATTAATTTAACAACATCTTAAAATATATAACCCCTGCAAACTGGATTAACCATAGTGCAGGGGTTGTTTTTCAATAAACTATAAATATGTTATAATTTTATTAAAAATATATGTAAGCAGGTGTTTAACGTTATGGAAATGATAGATAATATTACTAAAACTATAAAAGACGATTTAAAGGCTACAATTCAGCCTAAAAGCAAAGTTTCCATAGCGGCTGCCTGTTTTTCAATTTATGCTTATCAGGAATTGAAAAAAGAGTTGGAGAAAATTGATGAGGTAAAATTTATTTTTACATCTCCTACTTTCATAAAAGAAAAAATACCTAAAGAAAAACGCGAATTTTATATACCTCGTTTAAACAGAGAAAAAAGTTTGTACGGTACGGAATTTGAAGTGCGTTTAAGAAATGAACTTTCTCAAAAAGCTATTGCCAAAGAATGTGCCGAATGGATTAAGAAAAAAGTAAAGTTTAAATCGAATACGACGCAAGAAAACATGATGGGCTTTTTGACGGTTAATGAAACTACTTATATGCCGCTAAATGCTTTTACAACCGTTGAATTAGGTTGTGAAAAAGGCAATAATGCCTATTGTGTTATTTCTAAAACGAATGCTTTTGAAAATGGCAAAAAGTTTTTAAATCTTTTTAATGAATTATGGAACGATAACCAAAAATTACAGGATGTTACAGAAGAAGTAATTGAAAATATTGCTACAGCTTATAATGAAAATTCACCGGAATTTATTTATTTTTATATTTTGTATAATATTTTTAATGAATTTTTAGAAGATATTTCTGAAGATATTTTACCTAACGAGGCAACGGGCTTTAAAAACAGCCAAATCTGGAATTTACTTTATAATTTTCAAAAAGATGCAGCACTGGCAATAATTAATAAACTTGAAAAATATAACGGCTGCATTTTGGCCGACAGCGTAGGCCTTGGCAAAACCTTTACTGCGCTTTCGGTAATAAAATATTATGAAAACCGTAACCGCAACGTACTTGTATTATGCCCTAAAAAGCTTTGTGCAAACTGGAATACCTATAAAAGCAATTACATTAATAACCCCATAGCAAAAGATAAATTAAGGTACGATGTGCTTTTTCATACAGATTTATCACGCAGCGGCGGCGAATCTAACGGCATAGAATTAGACCGTTTAAACTGGGGCAATTACGACCTTGTTGTAATTGATGAAAGCCATAATTTTAGAAACGGTGGTATAGTTTATGGAGAAGAAAACAAAGAAAACCGTTATCTTAAATTATTAAATAAGGTTATCCGTACTGGTGTAAAAACAAAAGTTTTAATGCTTTCGGCAACACCGGTCAACAACAGGTTTAATGATTTAAAAAATCAGCTTGCGCTTGCTTATGAAGGTGAAACCCAAAATATTAACGATAAACTTGCCATTGCTAAACCGATTGAAGAAGTTTTCCGCAACGCGCAAAAGGCTTTTAACGAATGGGTAAAACTTGATATTAAAGACCGTACAACAAGCCAATTACTTTCAATGCTTGAATTTGACTTTTTTGAAGTGTTGGACAGCGTAACAATCGCCCGTTCACGTAAACATATTCAAAAATATTATAATACTGCTGATATTGGCACCTTCCCTGAACGCTTAAAACCAATATCCAAGCGGCCTCATTTAACAGACTTGGAAAATGAGGTTAATTACAATGCCATTTACCTGCAATTATCGTATTTAAACCTTGGCATATATACGCCTACAAAATATATACAAGCTTCTAAAATTGCCAAATATAAGGATTTGTACAGTAAAGAAGGCAAAGGCTTAACCCAGCAGGGACGTGAAGAAGGCATACGCAAATTAATGAGTATTAACCTTTTAAAACGCCTTGAAAGTTCTGTTTATGCTTTTAGCTTAACCGTACAGCGTATTAAAAATTTAATTGATACAACTATTGATAAAATAGAAGCTTTCCAAAACAATCCTTATAATGCAAGCTTTGAATTTTTAGCCGCAGAAAGCATAAGCGGATTTGATAGCGATTTTGACGATGACGATAAAAACCTTGACGATTTTGTTGTAGGCAGAAAATTAAAAATTGATATTAGGGATATAGATTCTGTTTCGTGGCTTAGGGAGCTTAAAGCAGACGCGCAGGTTTTGCAAACTTTAGAAAGTATGATTGCAAATATTACACCGCAGCATGATATTAAACTGCAAACTTTGCTTGCGCAGATTGATGAAAAATTGCAGCATCCTATAAATCCTGGCAATAAAAAAGTATTAATTTTTACTGCCTTTTCTGATACGGCAGATTATCTTTACAAAAATGTCAGCGTATATGTAAAAAATAAATATAATTTAAACGCGGCAGAAATTACCGGCACTGTCGATGGCAGAACAACCATACCCAAATTACGAGCAGATTTAAATACAGTGCTTACCTGTTTTTCGCCTGTATCCAAAGATAAAAATATTTTAATGCCAGGTAATACAGACGAAATAGATATTTTGGTAGCAACGGATTGTATATCCGAAGGCCAAAACCTGCAAGACTGCGATTATTTAATTAACTATGATATTCACTGGAACCCGGTAAGAATTATTCAGCGTTTTGGACGTATCGACCGCATTGGCAGCAAAAATACCTGCATTCAATTGGTAAACTTCTGGCCTGATATGACGCTGGACGATTATATCAATTTAAAAGCGCGTGTAGAAACAAGAATGCGTATTTCGGTAATGACTTCTACCGGAGATGACGATTTAATCAACGCAGAAGAAAAAGGCGACCTTGAATATCGTAAGCAGCAGCTTAAACGCTTGCAGGAAGAAGTTGTAGATATTGAAGAAATGTCCAACGGTATTTCCATTATGGATTTAGGTTTAAACGAATTTAGAATGGATTTGCTGGATTATATGAAAACTAACCCGGATATTGAAAAAGCGCCGCACGGCTTGCACGCTGTTGTGCCTGCTGGTACGGATATGCCGCCTGGCGTAATATTCATACTCCGCAATATCAATAACAGCGTCAATATTGATAACCGCAATAGAATACATCCGTTTTATATGGTTTATATCAGCACGGAAGGTGAGATTATCTGCAACTATCTCGACCCGAAAAAGCTGCTTGATGCCATCCGCTTTTTGTGCAAAGGCAAAGCTGAACCGCTATTTAACCTTTGCCGCCAGTTTAATGCAGAAACAAACGATGGCAAAAATATGAAAGCCGTTTCGCAGCTTTTAACAGAAGCGATAGAATCAATAATTGATGTAAAAGAAGATAAAGACTTTGATAGTTTATTTAAAACTGGCGGAACAACAGCTTTGCTTTCGCAGGTATCAGGGCTTGACGATTTTGAACTAATTTGTTTTTTAGTAGTAAGGTAAGAGGTAAAAAATGCTTAATTTGCCGCAAACAACAGAATTTAATAAACGTGTGCCAAAACAAAAGTTTTACGAACATTTACTGGCTAACGCAAAAATAAAAAGCCTGTTTGCTGCGCAGATAAAAACAATTTATTGGCGCAACAAAATAGCGGTAAGCACGCTCAATATCAGTGCTGGTACAACCTTGCCGGAATTGGAAGTGTTTGAAGTAAAACTGAATACGCCGGATATTAGCGAAACTGTTTTGCGGCAAATTGATTTGGCAATACCTTATTATATTTTGTTTTTGCTGGAATATAACGGTAAATATAAAGCGGCTATCAGTTTTAAAGAAGTAACAGAAAATGAAAACATAAAAGTAAATAATTATTACTACACAAACTGGCTTGATGAACAAGAACTGCCTCTAAAAATGGAAGGCTTAAACATTGATACTGTTTACGAAAATTTTGTACGGCAAATAGCAGGGCAAAATTTAGAAAAGCAGGAAAACACAAATTTAAAACAAAGCATTGCCAAGGCAGATGAAAAAGCCAAACTGCAAAAACAAATAACAGCTTTAGAAAATAAAATACGCAAAGAAAAGCAGTTTAATAAAAAATTTGAATTGAATATGGAATTGAAAAAATTAAGAAATAGTTTAAAGGAGTTATAATAAATGTTATTAGGGAAAAAGACTTTAGAAAAATTACGTATTATTATAAATGGTGATGGAAAAAGAGAGGATTATCGTAGTGGACCACAACTTGTAGAATTTTTTAATAAGTTAGGATTTAATGACGTTTATGGACAAGGATTTCCTTCTCGATGGTATTATACTGATACTTGCCTTGAAAAAATAAATGGAACACCAGAATTAGATAAATGTATAAAAAATACTTTTGCAGTAATAAATTATATTGGCAGAATTGCAGAATTAGATGCTTTAATTGCAGATTTTAATCAATATTTAGCGTTTGATAAATGGAGTGTTATTCGAGATAACGATGAGATTACATTTAAAAGAATAGATAAAATTATTATTGACGAGCCAACAAAAAATGATAATAATGATAATGACGAAAAAATATTTTTAAGTAACACATTTGAGATTGATATTGATAAGCTTGGAATAGATGTTAATGTAAGTCAAGTATTGAAAGCACGTTTAAAGGAAACAGAAAGTTGTATAAATAACAATGTAGCACTAGCTTCTATATTTTTAATTGGAAGTATGATGGAAGGGATATTGTTAGGCACAGCTTCACTTTACCCTAAAATGTTTAATCAAGCTAAATCTGCGCCAAAAGATAATAATGGAAAAACTAAAAAGTTTTATGAATGGACTTTAAATGATTTTATAAATACTGCGGCAGAAATTGGTATTCTTAAACAAGATGTGAAGAAATTTAGCCATGTGGTACGTGATTTTAGAAATTACATTCATCCATATCAACAAATGACAGAGAACTTTGAACCTAATAAACAAACGGCTTTAATCTGTTTTCAAGTATTAAAAGCAGCGATTTTTGAAATTTGTGAATATAGAATCAAAGGAGGAAGTAACTGATGAATAAACCGAAATTTGAAACACCGGATATGGTGGAAAAGAACATAGAAAAATTGGCGGAGATATTTCCGAATTGTATTACAGAAGCGCGTGATGAGAATGGAAAACTTAAAAAAGCCGTTAATTTTGAAATGTTGCAACAAATTTTAAGTACAGAGTTCCCCCCCGAGGGTTCGCCGGAGCGGTACGAGTTCACATGGGTGGGGAAGCGTGCGGCTATTGCTGAAGCCAATAAGCCTATCCGTAAAACTTTGCGCCCTTGTAAAGCTGAAAGTAAAAATTGGGATACGACTGAAAATTTATATATAGAAGGCGACAATTTAGAAGTTTTAAAATTGTTGCAGGAAAGTTACCTTGGCAAAGTTAAAATGATTTATATTGACCCGCCTTATAACACCGGCAATGATTTTATTTACCGTGACGATTTTAAACAAACACAGCAAGAATATGATGAGCAGGCCGGTTTATTTGACGAGGACGAGAACCGCTTATTTAAAAATACGGAAACTAACGGGCGGTTTCATTCTGACTGGTGCAGTATGATGTATAGTCGTTTAATGCTTGCAAAAAACTTTTTAAGCAATGACGGTGTGATTTTTATTAGCATTGATGATAATGAATTATATAATTTGAAAAAAATTTGTGATGAAGTTTTTGGCGAAAACAATTTTAAAAGTAATTCTATTATTATAAATAATAGAGGTGGAAGGGATTATGGTGGCATAGCTAAACAACATGATTATCTTCTTATTTATGCAAAAGTGATAACACACTGATTAATTTAATAGAAGAATCAGATAAAAAATTTCAATATTATGATTCGGTTGGTGGATTTAATATTATGGAATTGCGCAATCGTAATATTAAATTTAATGATAAAAATAGACCGAATTTATATTATCCTTTTTATGTAAATCCTAATAATAAAGATGAAAATGGTTTAATGGAACTTGCTTTAGAGCCTAAAGATGGTTTTGTAGAAGTTTTACCTGCAAAATCAAATGGAATACAGACTGTGTGGCGATGGGGAAAGGAAGAAAAATCGCGTAAAAATCTTAATGTTGAAATTTTTGGTAAAACAAATCGAAATGGCGGTTTTATGATAGTTCAAAAATATCGTAAAACAAGTAAAATGCAACGAAGTATTTGGGACGAAAAAGAGTTCGTTAATGAACGTGGTACAGAATTAATAAAAGAATTATTTGGCAGTTCTTATTTTGATTATCCTAAGTCAATTTTTACAGTAAAAAGAGTATTAGAATTAGGTTCTAATACTGAAAGTATTTCTATGGACTTCTTCTCTGGTTCAGCAACAACTGCCCATGCAGTTATGCAGCTTAATGCTGAAGACGGTGGGAACCGTAAATTTATTATGGTGCAGCTGCCGGAAGTTTGTGACGAAAACAGCGAGGCTTTTAAAGCCGGTTATAAAAATATCTGCGAAATTGGTAAAGAACGTATCCGCCGGGCAGGCGAAAAAATTAAAGCCGATAACCCATTAACAACGCAGGATTTGGATATTGGTTTTAGGGTATTTAAAGTTGACAGCAGCAATATGAATGATGTTTATTACAGCGCCGGTGAATACAGCCAGGATATGCTTACTGATTTAGAAGATAATATTAAACCGGACAGAACAGATTTAGATTTATTATTTGGCTGCTTGCTTGATTGGGGCTTACCGATTTCGCTGCCGTATACATCTGAACAAATAGAAAATTATACAGTACATACTTATAACGAAGGCGATTTAATTGCCTGCTTTGATGAAAATATACCCGAAAGCGTTATTAAAGAAATTGCCAAACGCAAGCCTATGCGTGCAGTGTTCCGCGACGCAGGTTTTGGCAGCAGCCCGGAAAAGATTAACGTAACGGAAATTTTTAAAATGCTTGCTCCTGATACTGATATTAAGGTAATTTAGGAGGCGGCAAAATGAAATTAAAATTTAAACACCAAAAATTTCAGGCAGACGCCGCTAATGCCGTGGTTGATGTTTTTGCAGGCCAGCCGTATTTAACAGCTAATTATTTAATTGACCGCGGCGATGATAAGCAGGGGACACTTATTAATGACCCATATTTTACCGGCTGGTGCAATCAGCCAATTGTGCCGCGGTTAAGCGATAATATTATTTTAGAAAACTTAAATAAAGTACAGCGTACTAACTTAATTGCGCCATCAACGAGGCTGGAAGGCAGATACAATTTAACTGTTGAAATGGAAACCGGCGTCGGCAAAACCTATACATATATAAAAACGATGTATGAGTTAAACAAGCATTACGGGTGGAGTAAATTTATTGTAGTTGTGCCGAGTATTGCCATCCGCGAAGGTGTTTATAAAAGTTTTTTAGTAACGCAGGAACATTTTGCGGAAGAATACGGCAAGAAGATACGCTTTTTTATTTATAATTCTGCCCAGCTGACAAATATTGACCAATTTGCTTCGGACAGCGCTATGCAGGTTATGATTATTAATTCACAGGCGTTTAATGCCAAGGGTAAGGACGCGCGCCGCATTTATATGAAATTAGAAGAATTTCGTTACCGTAAACCGATTGATGTTATTGCCAAAACAAACCCGATTTTGATTATTGATGAGCCGCAATCGGTAGAAGGCAAACAGACTAAAGAACGCCTGAAAGAGTTTAACCCTTTAATTACCCTGCGCTATTCGGCAACGCATAAGGCGGACAGCATTTATAATATGGTGTACCGTTTGGACGCGATGGAAGCGTATAATAAAAGGCTGGTTAAAAAGATTGCTGTTAAAGGCGTGAGCCAGTCCGGCACAACAGCAACAGAAGGATTTGTGTATTTAGAAAGCATTAACTTATCAGATAAGAACCCAACGGCAACAATAAGTTTTGATTATAAAGGCAAAACTATCCGCCAGGTAACACGTAAGGCAAGCGAAGGCTTTAATTTGTATGATAATTCCAACGGTATGGAAGAATACAAAGACCGGTACACGATTACAAGTATTGATGGCAGGGATAACTCTGTTCAGTTTGCAAATGGCATTAAAATTTATGCAGGTGAAGTTGTGGGTGAAGTTAATGAAACTCAGCTGCGGCGCATACAAATCAGGGAAACAATTTTGTCGCACATAGAGCGCGAGCGCAAATTGTTTTACAAAGGCATAAAGGTACTTTCGTTATTTTTTATTGATGAGGTTGCTCATTACAGAAAGTATGACGAGAGCGGCAACGCGGAAAAAGGCGAATTTGCGCAAATGTTTGAAGAAGAATATAACGATATTATTAATCATTTTCAGCCGGAGTTTGGCGAAGAAGAATATTTAAAATATCTTGAAGCCATTAAAGCGGAAGATACCCACGCCGGGTATTTTTCGATTGATAAAAAAGGCAAGATGATTGACAGCAAAGTAGGGCGTGGTAAGGAAACATCGGATGATGTTGACGCTTACGACCTTATTATGAAAAATAAGGAAATGCTGCTTGATAGAAACCCGCAGCGTTCGCCGGTAAGGTTTATTTTTTCACATTCCGCACTGCGCGAAGGCTGGGATAATCCGAATGTTTTCCAAATTTGTACGTTAAAACAAAGTGCCAGCGAGGTGCGCAAACGCCAGGAAGTAGGGCGTGGTTTGCGCTTGTGCGTTAATCAGGACGGCGAGCGAATGGACGCAGGTGTTTTGGGGGCCGATGTGCATAATGTGAACGTGCTTACTGTTATTGCCAGCGAGAGTTACGAAAGTTTTGCCAAAGGTTTGCAGACGGAACTTGCCGAAGCAGTTGCCGATAGGCCTGTTAAAGTTACTGCGGCTTTATTTGAGGGCAAGGTTATTAAAGATTTGCAGGGCAACGAACAGGTTATTGATAATGAACTTGCAAGCGCTATTATATTTGACCTTGTTAAACAGGATTATGTTGATAAAAAATATGCTTTAACCGACAAGTTTTATGAGGACAGGAAGAACGGCACTGTTAAAGTTGCGGAAGAAGTGCAAGATTGTAAAGATGATATTATCAATATTCTTGATTCTGTTTATAACAGCAAAGCAATGCAGCCTGAAAATGCGCGCAGCAATAACGTCGAACTGCATATAGATCGAAATAAGCTGGCAATGCCGGAATTTAAAGCACTTTGGCAAAAAATAAATGCCAAATCTGTATATGTTGTAGATTTTAATACGGATGAACTAATAAAAAATGCTGTTAATGTTCTTAATGCCAAGCTGCGTATAAATAAAATTTATTTTAAGGTTGAAACCGGCGTAATGGAGCAAATAGAATCTAAAGAGGCGCTGGAAAAAGGTAATGCCTTTATAAAAGAGCAGAATGCAACTTACGGCAGTGATAAAAAAATTACTGTTAACAATAGTGTTAAGTATGATTTAATTGGCAAACTGGTGGAAGCAACAGGGCTGACACGCAAGGATATTGTAAAAATATTAACAGGTATTGAAAAGCCGGTGTTTGACCAGTTTAAGGATAACCCGGAAGAATTTATTATTAAGGCAGCCGGGTTGATTAATGACGAGAAAGCAACGGCAGTAATACAGCATATTACTTATGATATGCTTGACGAAAAATATGATACCGATATTTTTACAGAACCGACTATGAAAGGAAAATTAGGCACAAATGTAGTTAAAACCAAGAAGCATTTATATGACCACGTTTTGTATGATTCTGCCAATGAGAAAAATTTTGCGCAAGAGCTTGACACAAACAAAGATGTTGCGGTTTATGTAAAGCTGCCAAATGGTTTTTATATTTCTACGCCGGTTGGCAAGTATAACCCGGACTGGGCGATTGCTTTTTACGAAGGTTCTGTTAAGCATATTTATTTTGTGGCAGAAACTAAAGGGGCTTTATCATCTTTGCAGCTTAGAGATATTGAGAAAGCAAAAATACATTGCGCTAAAGAACACTTTAAAGCAATCAGTAATGGCAGCGTTGTTTATAACGTTGTAGATAGCTATGATGAATTAATGAATTTGTTAGTAAAATAACTTAAAATGTTTAATTTTCCGGCAAAGAGTTTTCTTTTTGCCGTTTTTTATTTATTTTTTTACTACTTTAATATCAGATATTTAAAATATAAAGGATTTCTTATATTTTTGTCGAATTAATTATTATATATTTTAGTGTGTTTTATGGAGTCTGTTATGGTGGATTATACTTTACTTGCAAAAGCTGCTTTGCTGCACGATATTGGCAAATTATGCTATCGTGCGGGGCTTACAAATGAGCCGGAAACATATCCCGAATATGGTGCCCGGTGGCTGGCGCGTTTATTGCCCGAAGATGATGAAGCCATGCAGCAGCTTCTGCGCTGCATAAGCTATCACCGCAGGCGCGATTTTGAAGCAGTAAAACTTAAAGACGATGATTTGGCATATTTAGTTTATTTTGCCGATACGATTGCATTCGGCGCAGAAAAGACCGAACGCCGCCAGGATGATAAGTTTGATGCTTCGCTGTGCCTGGAATCGGTATTTAATTATTTTTCGGACCACGATACTTATAAACGTTATTTTTTGCCCAAAGAGATAAATACCGGCAAAGAAATTAATTACGCAGTGCGTGATAACATTAAAGCAAGCCCGGAAGATTATTTAAAACTTTTAAAAATAATTGAAAATAAATTAAAGCAAAAGCCTTTGGCGCAGATGTACCCCTATGAGCTTTTGCAGGTGCTTGAAGACGCCCTGTATTATGTGCCGCTTACGGTGCGCGAGGATTTGCCGCGCGATATTTCGATGTTTGAGCATGTAAAAATAACGGCGGCGCTTGCGGTAAGTATAGCCCATTATTTTGAAGCTAACGGAATTACTTCGTATGCTTCGCTTTGTGAAAAGCAAAAAATTGCCCAAATACAAAACGGGCCGCTGTTTTTAATTGTTTCTGCCGATATTGCCGGCATTTACGGCTTTTTAACAACCCCGGCAGAGCAGTCGCCGCTTGCAACCATGCGCGGGCGCTCGCTGTATCTGGAATATTTTTCGCAGCTTATAGCAGACGAACTTGTAAATTATTTAAAACTTTCACGTGCAAACATTATTTATACCGGCGGCGGGCGTTTGTATTTGCTGGCGCCTAATACGCCGCAGTTTAAAGAGGGTGTAAAAACTTTTGCGGAGTACATTAACGGGTGGCTGCTGCAAAATTTTGGCACTCAGCTTTATGTATCTGTCGGC
>ULPC01012538.1_pt1 | contig 12530 bp, 7 predicted proteins | sample 1953181 | NCBI WGS metagenome assembly ULPC01 (sample SAMEA4835620, study PRJEB28245) | human gut metagenome | biome: gut microbiome; material: fecal sample | place: Denmark | collected 2008
TACACAGTAATCACCTCTTCCTTATCTTTAAATAAATTCTATCATGGAATTGATTACTATTCAATATCTTTTTGAGTATTATATTTTTCTAATAGCTTTTTACCCTCTTTTATACTCTGTAGGTTTAATATATCTATTTTAAAATTATTTAATATATGATATATATTTATCTTTTCTAAATCATTTATTAAATTATCTATATCAGACTCTAGAGTACTACTATCTAGATTAACATTAAATAATCTATAATTAGATATTATTATTTCTTTAATATCATTATCATCCATAATAGTTAAATTAGTTAGTATAGTATTACTAGGATTAAGTGTAAAATATATTAACTCATCTATTTCCTTATCTACCTGAATAGTAGTTAGTTCACTATCTTCCTCCATAAAGAATCTAGCTGCTATAGAATAATTTCTTCCTACTAACAATAAAGCTTTAAAAAGAGTTGAATTTGGTTTTAATTGTTCTTTTATCTTTACCTTTAAGATATTATCATCTATCTCTTTATAAATATCACTAATTTCTTTAATAGTTGCATCTATTTCCGGAGTATACTTATCTACTTTAGCAAAAGATAGCCTTTTACTAGATTTCTTAGTTAGTTTAAATAACTTAGCCTCTAGCTTTGCTATTTGCTTTAGTCTTTTATTTAGAAAGTCTTTTTCTATCTCTTCTTTATAAAGAGTTTTTATCTTCTTAATTAGATTAATATACTTTAAATAGTTTTTATATTCAATTAAAGAATTAGTTAGTTTAGTATTAACATCATATAGATTAATCATACTGCTATCAGTATAAATCTTACTAATTATACTATCTATCTTACTAGGTATATAATCATCAATATTTAACTTATCTTGATAGAAACTATAAATTAGATTATTCTTATCATCTTTTATAATACTATCCATATTATTACGAATAATAGTATAGTCTTTAATAAGTTCTTTTTCACTACTAATCTTACTTATATATAACTTAATATATTTTTCAAATTTCTTTTGATACTTTAGATAAAGATATCTTATATTTAGTTCTATTTGCATAATTAGATTAGGACATTGCCAGTAGATAGTATTAAAACTATTTTTTAGTTTTTGATTAGATAAATCACTTTGATAGATTAAAAGATTCTTAATATATTCTTTAGTATAAGTTGTATAACTAAAATCTTTTTCAGTTAGATTAACTCCTATTAGATTAAAGATATCTAAAGCTTTAAGAATATTTATATTTAAATAAGTAAAACTATCATCTACTTCCTGATAAGTAGCTAGATTATAAACTATTTTATCTAGTCCTAACTTTTCATAAGGAGTTATTAAATCAGTTGTATATCCTAAAGCTTTAGTATACTCTTCTAAGTTATCATCTAAATAGGTATAATTATTAGGTACTAACTTTTTATAGGGTTCTAATCTCTTAGTTAATTCTTTTAAAAGTGTATCTAGTTTTAATTGATATTTATCTTGTAAACCATTAACAGCTTTTACATACTTAGCTTTATTTCTTTCATTAGTTAGTGGCATACTCTCTAAGACTTCTTCATCTAAGCTTATTTCTTTTTGTAATTCATCTTTCATAATATCACTTATTTTCACTTTCTAATTTTTCTAGTTTCTTTAAGTATAATTCTATTTCTTTAATAGATTCTATTAATTCTTTTGTATCAATTGTATCCATATAATACCCTCCTATTTAACTATTATATATGTATAAGAATTACCAATATAGTTATCATTATCATATAAAGAAAATTCAAATCGATAAGTACCACTTCTAAGACTTGTTCTTAAGTATAGTGTTTTAGTAGCTACAGTATTCGGATCATCTATAAACATATATTCTTGCTCTTTTATTAAGTCTAACTTATTTGTTACTAGTTTGGCAAGGTCTACTTTCTCATAAGTTGTATCATAAACATCATTATAGGTTCTTCGATATAAAGTTACTCTAATATTAGGGTTTGCTAAATTAGAAGAATAATTAGTAGTAAAGTTTAGTGAATTATCATCTTTTGAAGTTAATCCAGTAGCTTTATCTATTATTACTTGGTTATCATCTAGTTTAACATTTAAACCATAAACACTATCTACTATTTTAAATGGTAATTCTATACTACTAGATGATTCTGGTCCATAGTAAATACCATCATAAGAACCGAATGATTCTACTTTTAAGGTGTAATCACCACTTGATAGATTTAGGTTTGAAGTATCTATTTTGATTTTACTAAAGATATTTGCTACTTTATCTTTTAGAGGAATTCTAACACTTCCATCCATTCGAGGATAATATGTTTTTCCATTATACTGATAGGATAGCCCAAATAAACTACTGTTATTTAATTTCTTATGTTCACTGTCATAGATAGTAATTTTTACTCCCATCTTCTTATTGAAATAAGTTGTATCTGTTACTGGTAATGAATTTACAATTGGTTGCGTAAAGTTTGCAGTTAAACTTAAATTAACTTTATCTTTTAAGTAGATATTATTTGCACTTAATTCTCCTGATAAATCTATAGTAGCTTTTTGTTTATTATATAGATTATAAGTTAGGGATGAATGTTGTATTCCTAAGACACTAATTAAAGTTTGATTATTTTTATCTCTTAGTTCCATTAAAAGGGTTTTATTGGTTTGATCTGTTGTTATATCAGTATCTTCAAAATCAACATTAAAGATAAATTCTTCATCTACCACTTTTAAATCACTTTTATAATAATTAGTACTACTTTTTGTTTCATCAAAGTTATTATCTTTACTAGTTGAACCCATCTTAACAAAATCACTTAATTCATAAGAACATTCTCCATATCTATTATACTCCTCTTCCTTCTTAGCTAAATCTGTAGTAGTTACTACATAGTAGTAATAGGTATTAGTTGCTAAGTCTATCATTGTTAATTTAGTATTAACTGGTAAGACATAGTTCGATACTAAAGCATGATGATAACCATCTTGATAGTAGTTTTTATTAGATTTCATATAAAGTGAATAGTAAGCACTAAGGGTTGATTTAGTTGTTATATTAGTAGCGGTGGAAGCAAAAAGACTATATTCTTCACCAGCTGTCATAGCTCCTTCATAATCGTTATCACTATATAAAGCTGAGTTTAGAGTAACATTTATATTGATACGTGTTACTTCATTATTTAAATCATCTATTGGTTTAATAGCCAGTAAAGATATTATAACTGTTCCCATTTCTCTTTTCTTAGTAATATTTTTAGAGTGATATAGATAAAAGATTAGGGAAGGAACGATTGATGAGTTTTCTGTTTCATAATCTTTAGTTCCAACGATAGGTGTTGTAGCATTAGTTTGAAAACTAGTTGTTCCTTTAGTAACAAAACCAGTATTAGATGCCTCCATCGATAGAGCCATTTTATCATCGGCTGTTCCGTTTTTATTTACTCTTTCTACTTTACTAGGATCTACTAGATTAAAACCTTCTTCTAGATTTTGATAATTGAAACCTATTATTTCAAAAGTAGTATTAGCTCCATTAGATGCAACTAATGGTAGTTCATAAGTACCTAAAGTTGAATACTTTGAGGCAGTTAAACTAAATTCATAAGTAGTTACTTTCTCTCCTATTACCCACATATAATAACTAGCATCACTTGGAGTTGGTTCTATATATTTTACTTCAATAGTACCTTCTTTTTCTTTATCTTCATAATTACTATAAAAACCATCTTTAGTTATATCATGATTAGTATTGTGTGAACCTAAGACATAACTACCAGCAGTAAATGAATAAAATTCACCTGATGCTACAGTATCACCACTATTATATTTATTATTATAAAAAGCGGTACTTACTTTATTATTACGATCTAACTGATACATTCCAAAGAAAGTCATTCCACTTACTGTACCATAGCTAGTTACTGCTTCATTAGTAGCAATGTTTAAGTTTTTATTTTCTAGCATATAGACTCTATTATTTACGTTTCTAGTTACTTTTTTATCATTAATACTTACAGTTGCCACTTCTTCTTGACTACCAGTTATTTTAAGACTTGTAAATTTTTCTAATAAGTTTGTTCCATTATCTAAGAATAGAGTTGAATCATTTGCTAGTTTTAATTCTTTAACACGACTAATACTAAACTTAGTAGTAGAATACTCATTAGTACGATCTGTAGTTCCTGATAAGTGTATACTTGAGTTTTTGATAGTTACTTTATCAGTTCTTTGGATAGAGATATTTTCTTTATAGTTATTAAATGTTCCATAGTTACTAATATTTATATAACTGTAACCTTTAGTACTAGAAGCATTACCACTACCAAAGATAGATCCATAAATATTAAAGTTTTTATAGTTATTGGCATCTATATTAATAGTAATTCCTTCGGTAACACTGATAAATGAATAATCATAGTTAGGGTTACCACTAGCATTGGCTTCTCCTCCACCAAAGACTGTTCCTCCGATTGTTATATCAGTTTGATTATAGTCTGTCTGATTATAACCAATATTTACAATAGTTTTACCATAAAGAATAGCAGTATTTGCTCCCCCATAGACGTTTCCATTAATGGTTGCTCCAGCTATATTTAGAGTACTTATTGATTTAGTATTATCTTTCTCTCCAGTATTAGCAGCATTTCCTCCTCCAAAAACATGTTTATTAATTAAAGAGGCTTTATCTATCGATAATGTAGTGTTACCACTTACTACGGCAGTAGTTCCATTTCCTCCAGCATAAGCACTTCCTTTAATAGTTGATGCTGATATATATACTTTGGTGTTACCTTCAACTCTTCCAAGATTACCACCACCAAATAGGTTTTGATATACTCCTCCTGTTAAGTTTATATTAGTTGTTTTGGTATTACCTCCTTGGTTGTTACCTCCATAGATATTTTGAACAGTTAAGTTAACTGGTGAAGTTGATATTATTTTACTAGTATCAACACTTCCTTTTTGGTTACTTCCACCATATATATTAGTAGCACTTCCAGTAATTAAATTAACATTAGTAGTAGTTACTCCAGCATTATTTCCCCCACCAAAGATATTTGATGCTGTAGAACCATTAAGTTTAACATTAGAAGTAGTTGTTTCTGTCTTATTACCACCTCCATAAGTAGTTGTAATAGTACCAGAATTTAAATTTACATTGGTAGTAGTAGTTAATCCTCCTTGGTTGTTACCACCATAAACTTCACCAACTACTCCACCATTAATATCTATATATGATTTTATGACACTACCATTAATATTACTTCCACCGTAAATATTATTAATAGTACCAGAGTCTATGGTTATTAAAGTTTTATCTTCAATACTTGCTTGTTCACCACCACCATAGATAGTATCAATTTCACCATTAGATACAGTTACATTAGTGGTGGTAGTATCAGTTAGGGCTCCTCCACCATAGATAGTACCAACTTTTCCTGCTGATACAGTAATATTAGTTGTTTTAGTTTTTCCACCTATATTGTTACCACCATAAATAGTTGTAGCATCTCCTCCTGTTACTTCAATATTTGCTGTAGAAACTTCTCCTTGTTCATTACTACCACCATAAATAGTTTCACTCTTAGACCCTATTTGATAAACATAAGTATTATCAACAGCTGTCTTATTTCCTCCACCAAAGGCTTTAGTTATTACTCCTCCATTTAAATAGACTTTAACTTCACCATTTGGTTTACCTTTAGCATCATTTCCTCCAAAGGCATTAGTAACTGTTCCATTATTAATAGTTAAGGTGACATTACCTGCTACATAAGGGGTATTATTATTATCACCTTTTCCTCCACCAAAGACATTGTTTATATTTCCCCCATTAACATTTACTTCTGTTTTATAGTTACTAATATTATTAGTCTTTTGTTTACTATTTACTGTACCAAAGGCACTTCCTCCATAAGCTTTTCCTACTAAGTTTAAAGTATTAGTTTCATCTCCTAGATTTACTAAGACATTATTAGTAACATAAGTCTCACTACCAAGTCCACCACCATATACTTCATTAACTTCTCCTCCTAAGATGTTTAAAGTTACACTTCCGTAAAGGCTTCCTTTTTGATTACTTCCACCATAGATACCACCAGTTATAGTACCATTTGTCATTTCAATAGAAGTATCAATATTTACATTCCATTCTCTACCTGATCCACTATTATTACCAGAACCAAAAACATTACCTATTGTACCACCATTTATTTTAATTAAAACATTTCCATTACTTGAAGAACTGTAACCTACTGTTCCATAATTACCACTACCATAGACACTTTTCTTAATAATAGCATTATCATTAACTATAACAGTGGAATTATTAACAGAACCAATAGTAGCATAACTAGTATTACCATTACCTGCTCCAAAAACAGATCCAGATTCTGCTCCAAATAAGGTTCTATTATTAGCTATATATGTATCATTTCCAATAGTAGCATTACCACCTATATAAACATAACTACTACCGGTTAAGGTTCCATCTTCACTACTTCCATTATAGCCATTACTTCCACCAAAAACACTATAATTAACTACTCCACCTGTTACTTGAATTATTCTATTTCCATAAGTAGTTGAGGTTCCTGCTCCTCCAGTTAAAAAGTCAACCTCTCCACCAGTCATATAAATAAAGGTATCATTCTTACTGCCTCTATTACTACTAGTTATTGGTCCTCCTATTAAATTATAGATATATCCTCCTTCTATTTTTCCACTTCTTGGAGCATAATGGGTTCCTCCATAACGAGCTCCTACATAAATTCCTGTTGATATATCATATTTACTAGTTCCAAATGAACCACTCTTTACTATTGTATTTAAAGCTGGTACTAAATCATCATTGGAAGAATGAATTACTCCTCCCCAACTTCCGGCTGCACAGAAATAAACCGTAAGGTTTGAATTATCTTCTTTAGCTCTATCATAATCATTACCATAAGTAGTAGTCATTTCTGTATATAAAACAGTACCACCCGTTCCTGTGTTACCACCATATGTTGAACTAGTAGCATTATAACTACCACTTTCTACTATTAAATGATATTTTTTTGGACTACTAGCACTACCTACTGTACTATTATCCCAACTACTTCTAGGATTCATTGCTCCAAAGATATAAAGAAAGTTTACATAATTACCACTTTTTTTAATATTTCTTCCTATCTTAACATTATGATAGTTTCCATAGAATGCTCCTTGCGTATTATTACTATAAGTTGGAGTACTATTACTGTAACCATTCCTAGTTACAATTGTTAAATTTTCTATTCTAATATCACTATAAGCTATAACACTAGTACTTGATACTGCCCAGGTAGGATTATAATCTTTTCCATTATTAATACCAGTTAGAGTAAATGGTTTAGTACTACTACTACTCCAAGAACCACTATAATTACCTGTCATTACTAAAATATTAGTATCTCTTGTAGTTAAGTAATAGTAAGTTTCATCTTTATTAAATAATTCCTCATCCCCATTTTCTTTATAGTACTGAATTAATTCATATACCGAACAAATAGTTCCTGTTCTACAAGTACCACTTTGTCTTTCTCCTTGTTCGTTATAATAACCAGCTAGACTCTCTCCATAGTTAATATCCTTTTTTCGATAATAACCAGACATATTAGTAGTTTCTTTATAATTATCATTTTCCTTAGTTCCAACTATAGTTGCTTGTAAATTAGCGTTTTGCATACTTCCATTTTTATAAGTAAAGTATTTAGCATTAAGATCAAAAGAACTATTTGCATCTTGCTTTTCATACATTGTACAATTATTAGTATACGTGCCATCATTAGCCCACCAACCAAGATTAGGAGCAGGACAGCTATAGTTTTGATAATATCTTCCTTGTGATGTATAACAATTAGTACAAGTACCCTTTGTAGTTGTTTTATCACTACCCCAATTACTAACTACGGTAGTTGTTACTAAATCTAATTGTTTATAATACCCAACAATATTAGGATACTCATAAATATTAACAACAGTTTCTACTTTGTTCATAGTTTTATCATTTATACTAGACATAGCATTATTGATAGAGTTACTATCATTAACATTAACTATTTTTCCTTCTGTCCAATTAGCATAAAGATTAATTTCTATTTGATTACTAGTAACTGGTACTTTAATAGTTCTTTGATAAGTCTCATCATCATAGCTAATAACTGCCCCTTTATAATCACTTATCCATCCATTAAAAACCATATCATCTGGTCTATAAGAAAAAGGATTATCTATTAGAGGTATTTCTATATAGTTATCAACTACTGGATAATATTTATAATAAATATATTTACTTTGTAATTCATCTAGTGATACATATCCTGTTTTTGTTCCATCTTTATTACTACCATTATAAGTAATTGTTGTTCTAACAAGATTACTATCATTATAAATGTTTTTATCAATTGCTGTTGGAATAGTTCCATTATTAGATGTATAATTTTGACCTGTATAATAATAATAGTCACTATCACTATCGTCTATATAGACAGTATCACCAACAATACCTTTTGATAATGTTTCTACTTTTCTTGATGTTTTAAAAGCTCCATAAGTAAGAGCAATGGAAGTGATAGGAATTATGGTAGCAAAAAGAATAAGCAAAGATAGTTCTTTGTTCTTAAGTATTTTTTTTACCATATTATCCCCTCCTTCTATGATGGATTAGTTGTAAACTCTAAATTAAAACTTATATCTCCATATGATGCATTGTTTTCACAATCTACATCTTGTCCTTCTACCCACATGTAAATACGTAACTTAGTAATAGCTGGATTCAATGTCAATAGTTTGTTATTAGTCATATTATTCTTAGGAGTACTAGTAGTTACATTTATTCTTTTAAACAAGTTAGGATAATTATTACTATTAGCATTTTGAATTAAAACATTATCATTACTAGTTATATCACTAGTTACACCATCATAAGGGATTAAACTTCCACCTGTTTGACTAGTAGCAATTCCATAAGTTTTTAAGGCGTTACTAACTCCATATTCAGTATGTGTATCATAATTTGGTTCCCAAATAACTGCTTCCCTAGCATTTTTTAAACTTCTAGCACTAGCTTCATTATCAGCAGAACCTTCATTAAGAATTGCTACTCTAGTAGCATTTTCTATTCCAGCTTCTTTATCACCTATATAAGAAACTTTAGAGGAACTAGATAAATATAATTCTTTTGGAGCTTGTATTTTAAAGAACAAGTCAAAGGCAATAAAAGTTCCATTACTTTCTTCGCCAAAGCTTTCTGTTTCTTCTGATTTATTAGCTACTAAGATAAAATCAGTAGATGATGTATTAGTAGCTTCTCCTTTATACATATTTAAAAATCCATTAGTAATAGCACCACCAGTTGATACAGGATAAATTCTATAAGGGATTTGGTTTACACTACTAGGATAGCTTTTATTAGCATTTTTTATATCATCTACTGTTATAACTTGTTTCCAGTTAACAGCATCTGTACTCACTTCAATTCCCCCATCTGCTTGAATATGCACATCTAAAGAATTAATACTAACTACTCTATTAGCAGAGAACCAAGCATAAGTAGTAGTTATAAGTAAGATGAAACTAAAACATAAGGGAAAGAAAAATAATCTTCTTCTTTTCTTTTTATTTTCCATTATCTTGATGCTCCTCTCTAAACTCCATATTAAGTTTTATTTCTCCACCAATAATTGCATCTACGCATTCAGGATCTTCCCCTTCTAAATAGATTACAACTGTATAACGATCTATATCTCCTGGTTTCATTTCTTTTCTTTCTTTTAAAACTGCCACATTTTTAGATTTAAAAGAAACAGTATTTGGTTCTGCTTTTCCCGTTTCACTGCTTGCTTTGGCATATAGTGTTGGAATACCATTTTCATATACTTTTATTCTAACAGCATCATCTACATTCTTTATAACATCTAAAATGTTTATTTGATACCAATAATTTGTTGTTTCTTTTCCTTCATTGGCTATATAAAAGGTATAAGCGATATAATTATCACCATTATGTGCTCCTGCTTTAGAAGTATCAATATCTTGTGGTAACCAACTTTCTGTTATATTATCCATAAATGGTATTTCTGTTGCATATAATTTATTTCTAGGTGTCTTCTCATCTAATGTTTCATAAAGAGTTATACTATTTTTTAAGGCAAAGTTAGGGTCTAAGGTAACTGTAAAATTACCTCCTTTATAAATAACTAATAATACAAAAAATAAAGAGAGTAATAAAATAAATAAAATTGACACTGCATACTTAGTATATTTTAATCTTTTCTTTTTCTTTTCTAATTTTTCTGCTGTAACTTTAACTGTACTTATAGCCATTTCTACCACAACCCTTATCTTATTATAATTCTAACATAATTAGACATATTTTGTAAATCATACTAGTAATACAAAAGAAAAGAGAATTATTTTTTATTTCTCCCCCTTAAGTCAAAATTGAATTCTTTACTATCTTTAATTGCTTCGAAAGATATTGTTTTAAATAAGTCATCTAGATTTAAAGTATCATCTATTCTTTCAGGCTTTAAAGATGGATTACTACTAGTAGTAACTTCTTCTAATTTCTTTTCCACAATTGTTTTTTCCTTAACCTTTTTAGCTGGTTTATTTTTATTAAATAATAATACCATTTCATTTACATCATAAGAATACGTAATAAGTATTAATCCTAAACAAAATATTATTAAAAAGAAAATAATTAATCCCATCTTTATCACCTTCTTTATTATATATATAATAACACATGTTATGCTTTTTAAAAAGTGATGTCTAAATTTGTCGATTATTCTTTTACATTTATTTACACTTTCCCTTTTTAAAGTCTTTTAAACATTTTTAATTATCTTCTTACAAATGATATAATTTAATAAAGGATGGGATATAGATGTTTAAAGATAAGAAATTTAAATTATTTATTGCCTTTTTAGCTTTATTCATTTGTATTAGTCAATTAAAGGATACTTATGCTAAGTATTTAGAAGCTAAAGAAGGTAACACTGATTTTACTATCGCTAATTGGAAAATAGTAGTTAATGATAAAGATATATCTGAAGGTAGTACTATGTCTTCTTTGATAACACCAGTTTATGTTGCTAATCAAAATATCGCAAGTGGTGTTATTGCTCCTTCTAGTGAAGGATACTTTGATTTAAATATTGATGCTTCAAAAACAGAAGTTTCTTTTAAGTATGATATTTCTGTTTCTACTTCTGAAGATTCAGCTGTTTCTGATTTGAAGGTAACTAGTTATAGTATTGATGGAAAAGAACAAGTTCCTGTAGAAGGAGTTGGTACTATTTCTAATACTATTAACTATACAGCTACTAAGAAGAATATTGTTATGCGTGTCTATTTTAAATGGATAGATGACGATACTGAAGTTATGGATAATAAAGCTGATACTAAAGCTTCAATTGATGGCAACAATGCTAAATTAAAGGTTAATTTATCATTTACTCAAGTTGTATAATAATTAAAAGAACACCACGTGTTCTTTATTTTAAATGAAAGGTATTTATTGGACTAGAACTATAGTTGTTTTCTTGAAAGTGCCACCACTCTGATTCTAGTGTTTCAAATCCTTGAGATGTCATGATACTTCTCAATTTATTAGCCGTAGAATTATTATATTTTACAGTTGATCTTGTATCTAGCATATGCATTGTGGTTTGAGCTTTTAACTCATTATTATTTTTATCAGTCAATGTAAGATCAAGAGCTATACCTTTATTATGGGTTGAAACATTGTTAGCTAAAAACCATCCTGGTCCCCAATAACTACCATTTTTATCATAATCAACTAGTTTTTTTACATTATTATTAGAATTATATAAACTTCTAAATTTACTATTAACATACTTAGTAACATCATTAGGACGGTAAGTATCATAAATTTTCAAGTTGTACCCATCTTTTTTTGCAATATTATAAGCTCCTTGTAACTGTTTAGCTACAGGATAAAGAAGAGGAACATAATAAGTATTTTTACCTATTTTTGCATTATATTTCTTACTAAATCCATAAAGATTTTTACCTGTTACATCAGCAATAGAAGTATTAGCAGCTTTATAAAGAGATTTATCGGCATTAGCAATATAATACACAATATCAGGTATAACATCTGGAAGATTGATTAATAAAAAATCAGAATACACATACCCAATTATTCCATTATAACTAATTTTAATATATTTAGTAGTAGGATTATCACTTGATAGGATTGTTAATTTAACTCCCGTTGGAATAGTACCTAATAATTTGCTGTTTTCTATTGGCTCTCGTCTTATATTAACATTTCGATTAGTCCACGCAATTGCTCCATACAAAGTAGCACTGAAATTACCAATTTTATCTTGAGCTACACCTTTATTATCTAAGTAAATGTAATTAACGAAGCGGTTTGTTAATTTAGTGTTATTCTTATAATAGTATTTTTTCCCATTAATTGTATACCAACCATTTTTAGTTTTATTAGTACTTATATTATTATTCTTATCAGTACTTGAACTTGTTACT
>ULPC01043855.1_pt1 | contig 12433 bp, 5 predicted proteins | sample 1953181 | NCBI WGS metagenome assembly ULPC01 (sample SAMEA4835620, study PRJEB28245) | human gut metagenome | biome: gut microbiome; material: fecal sample | place: Denmark | collected 2008
GATTCTCCACTTCTTGTGCCTTTGCTCCCACAACAGCAAGCAGCAGCACCATCATTATAACTATTTTCTTTTTCATTTCCACAACAGTTTGTATATCATAATAACAAGAAACAAGGGATAATATTGCATCCTACAGCCATTTTTCTCCATGAAAGACCTGTTCTCGCAAAGTGTTAACGAATCTAACTCATAGTTTTCTTCCCCTCAACTCACCGTTTTCTGGAGCATAAGTCATAGTTTGTACCATGACAAAGCTGTGTTTATGCCCCCAAAATATAACACGGACAAATTGAATTTGTCCGGATGCTTGTCCGGCAGCTTTATAATCTGCTCATAGTCAGCGATTTATATCATACCAGACAAATTTGTCCGGACAAATTCAATTTGTCCGTTTTTTTCTTGGAAAGAGGCGAGCTTTACAGCCAGCATTCTTACCCCTGTATTCGTCAAAAGTGTGATTTATCACAAAAAAATCGAATAACATGGGGATAAAACGTAATAAAATGCCACTCGCTTAATCTGTAATCAAAAGTAAAAAAATAAAGCTTTTATTTGTCCGCTATTACATATTTTAGTATCATAGCGGACAAATAAAAGCTATATTTATCCTTCTGCTATCTTCCATTCACCAATGGTTCGCTTCTGGCTGTCGTAGTTGATTCCTACTGGGTATTTTCTTATCTCTTCTATAGCCATATTTCTTTAGACGGTGCGAAGTTACGAATAAAATATCAGATACAAAAAATAAAAAGACAAAAAAAAGAGAGGCGAGCTTCACAGCCAGCCTCTCCCGAGAGATTTATAGAAAATGCCACTCATGGCATTCCTATATTGTTGATTAAAAATATTATCTTATTAAAATATTCCATCACAGCGATTACTCACCGTAACCCGTATTCTGCTTGATGTTAGGGTTGGCGTTGATCTCTGCCTGCGGAATGGCAGCAATAGCCTTGAAGTAATCACGGTTGAAAGACTGAGCTTCCTTGCTCAATGTCTTGTGCCAACCCTTATCAGCTTCACTTGTATAACGGGTGATAGTCTCGTTATTACGCAAAGCATCAAAGTAACGCTGTCCCTCGCCAATCAACTCCTTACGACGCTCAATCAAGATGCGGTCGAGAGTGATGTTATCAACAGTTGCCAAAGAAGCCACTGTTGTGGTACGATTCTTTACCAAATCATTCAGATACTCTACAGCCTTAGTCTTGTCATTATTTCTAAATGCACACTCTGCAGCTGTCAAGTAAACCTCAGAAAGACGGATAATTGGAACGATAGTAACATTACGAAGATTACCACCTTGACCACGCAACTTGTTCAGAAATACCTTGTTGGTACCATAAGTTTCCACCTCTTTGGGTGCAGTTGCAGGCAAGAACATATCGTTACGAACATCTTCTGGGTCTGAAGTAAGCATGTCAACAAACTTCTTAGTAGCAACCATTTCCTTGTAGCCATCACGCTGCTGAAGGTTACCGATACCATTCAAGTCATTGTTGTCTGTAGAACCTGCCACATTGAGACGGAACAAGAACTCACTCTCATTAGGAGTTGAAGCATCCCATGCCTTGAAGTATTGGTCACGAGTCCACAACGCTGCGCCAGACTTCTTGATAATATCCTCAGCAACAGACAAGGCGTTAGCATAATCACCCATATTCAAATAAACACGAGAAAGGATTGCCTTTGCTCCCCAAACGCTTACATAACCTGGTTCTGTCTCTGTAGCAAGAGCATTAGAGCTGATAGCCTCAGTCAAATCCTTCACTACCTTGGTGTAAACCTCAGCAACAGTGCTACGAGCAGGTTTTGCATTAGACTCCAGCACTCCTGTTACCCATGGTACACCAAGAGATGCACCCTGATCCTCTGTATATGGCTTTCCGTAAATTCTCACAAGATCGAAGTGGGCAAGAGCACGTAGAACTTTAGACTCTGCTGCGTACTGTTCAATTTTTGCTTTTGCTTCAACAGCATCACTTAATTTTCCACCTTCTGCAGCTGCAATAATTCTGTTTGCACGTCCAATTACAACATATGGAGACTGCCATGATACTGTACTTGTGTTGAATTCTGATGCTGTCTGATAGTTCATATCATAGTAAAAACTTGCACGGTTAGAACCACCAATATTATTATACTGATAATCATCACCTGCATGAACATCACCATAAACGAAGAATTGCTGACCATAGTAATCTACCAAGTTGCTGTTTCCCTTCAAAGCCGCGTACATACCCGTTCTCGCAGCAGCCAAGTCTGAACTGCTGGTCAAGGCTGCATCGGCATCTGTACCATCAGAAGGAGCTACGTCCAACCAATCATTGACGCAAGATGACAGGCTGGCTGCCAAAATAGCGCAGCCCATTACCTTATATATTGATTTTAATACTTTCATTGTATTTCGTTCTTTTATAAATTAGAAACTAAGTTCGATACCAAATGTATAAGTTCTCAAAGCTGGCATTTCGAATGTACACAAGCCATCCGCTGGTGTCTCTGGATCAACATAAAGATCCTTAGACTTCCAGGTCAACAAGTTGTTGGCAGAGAAATATACACGAGCCTTGCTCAAGCCGAGGTTGCTGATCCACTCCTTTGGTGCTGAGAAACCTAAGGTAAGGTTCTTCAAGCGAAGATAATCGTTAGGCATCAACCAACGAGAAGACAACACACCCTTACCATAACCAGCCTGGAACTTAGGCAACTTAGCATTATCGCCTGGCTTCTGCCACATATCCTCCAACTTATAGTAAGAAGGGATTGCTCCATAGAGGGCGTATGTACCGCCATTATCGTGCAACCAAGTAGCATAATCGTAAGAGTCACCGCCCAACTTATAGGTCAAAGTAAAGTTGAAGTCGATAAACTTCCACTTGATGAAGTTAGACAAACCGCCCTCAAGTGCTGGCTCATGATGACCAACAATAGTCTTGTTTGCCTCAGCTACATTAGTAGTGGTCTTGCGAGCATTCTCAGTTCCATCATTGATGTAATAGCTCTCCAAACCTGTCTCAGGGTCAACACCTGCATACTCATACATATAGTAAGAATAGTAAGGCTTGCCTACCTGATGAATCAAGGCACCACTGATAATCTTGTCATCATCACCTGTCAACTCTGTTACCTTGTTGGAGTTATGACCAAAGTTCAGAGAAGTAGTCCAAAGGAAGTCCTTCTTCTGAATGTTGGTAGAAGAAATGGTCACCTCAATACCTTGGTTACGCATAGAACCTACATTCTGAGCCATGGTAGCCAACAGAGAAGATTCATCATAGTAACCTGGAATCATAGAGATAGGACGGTTCATAATCAAATTGGATGTATTACGAACGTAGTAATCCAATGTTACAGAGATACGGTTGAGGAATGTCAAGTCAAGACCAAAGTTCCAAGCCTTGTTCTGCTCCCACTTCAAGTCCTTGTTGGCTACACCAATGATACCCATACCATTGCTACCATTGTAGTACTCACCATACTTATAAAGGTTCATGTAACTATACAAGCCAGATGGAAGAGTTCCGTTCACACCATAAGATACACGAATCTTACCATCGCTCAATATATCCTTGATAGAATCCATGAACTTTTCTGCACCAAAGCGCCAAGCACCAGATACAGACCAGAACGAACCCCAACGATTCTCACGTGCCATACGAGAACTACCATCACGACGATAGCTTACACCAGCATAATACAAATCGTTATAGTTGTAGTTGACACGACCCAAGAAAGAAGTCATCTTTGAGTCATACTTGTAACTCTGCATAGAGGTATCGCCAGAGTTAGCGAACTCATACAAGTTGCCAGGGAAGTCTGTACCGGAAGCGTATGAGTTGTTGTTATGCCATGCCTCTGTCTCGAAACCAAGCAAAGCATCCACATTGTGGGCACCAAAAGACTTATTGTATGTCAACTGTGTCTGAGTGTTCATGGTTGTCCACTCATTGTAAGTACGCTGCATCACACCATTTGAGCCAGAACCATTACCACAGAATTTGTCCCAAAGCACATCCTCGGTAGAGTTGATGTAGTCGTAAGCTACCTTCTCACGCAACTTCAAGTTGTCCCAAATGTTCCATTCGAGAGCCAAGGTGCTGTAAGAACGTGTCGTGTTGGTTCTATCAGACATGTGCTGGTTCTCATAAATAGGGTTATAACCATTGTTATAAGCACCATCTGTCTCTGTCAGCAAATTACCATTCTTGTCATAGATAGCATTAGAAGGGCCGAGGAACCATACTGCACTTGAGATGGCACCAGCAAAAGAAGCGCCACCATCCATAGCAGAGTTCTGATGCATAGATGAAATCATTGAGCTAGCATCCAACTTGAACTTACCAAAACGATGGGAAACGTTTACATTACCTGTCATACGTTCCAAGCCTGAACGGTCAACAATACCATTCTGATTTGCATATGACAAAGATGCATAGAACTTGGTCTTATCATTACCACCAGTTACACTTGCCTGATAGTTCTGGTTAGAACCATTTTTGAAGAGAGCGTCACGCCAATTAGCCCAGCCATTCTCTGGTTTTGCTGCATAATCATCAATATTAGCATCAGCAAATGCTGCAGCCGAAGCATCGGTTGTACCATCAATATTGTCGTAAGCATAGTTCTTCAAGCCTTGATAAATCAAGGCACGACGAGAATCACCATCCAACGTTGGACGATAGTTGATAGCCATGTTAGAGAATCCCCAGTCGCTACGGAAATCAACCTGGGTCTTACCCGCACTACCACTCTTGGTTGTAATGACAAGCACACCATTGGCTGCACGAGAACCATACAAAGAGGCTGCGGCAGCATCCTTGATAACAGTGATAGATTCGATATCGTTGCTGTTCAATGTAGAAAGTGCATTGGTACCAGAACCATTGTAACCACTTCCAGTACTTCCATCATTGAAACCACTCAAGTTACCAGAGTTCACAGGAGTACCATCAATCACAATCAATGGATCGTTACCTGCATTGATAGAACCCATACCACGAATACGGATATAGTTCATTGCACCTGGCTGGCCAGAGAAAGAAGAAATAGAAACTCCTGGGATATTACCAGAAAGCTTATCTTCAACAGAAAGTGAAGGAACATCACTCAACTTAGCTGTTGACATGGAAGCAGCAGCACCTGTAAATGAGGATTTCTTGAAGTTACCATAACCTGTAACAATCACCTCATCCAAGGATTTGTTATCAGAAGTCAAAACAATCTTCATATTAGAACTTGCTTTGACAGTTTGTGGATTCATACCTATATAGGTAATCTCCAACTTGGAGCCGGCTGGAACATTCAAACTGAAGTTTCCATCGACATCCGTAACAGTACCCGTATTAGTACCAGCTACCTTGATTGATGCGCCAATAACAGGCTCACCATCCTCTGAAGCTACTACCTTACCGGTAACAGATGTTTGGGCAAAGGCTACTCCACAACTGAGAATTGCCCCCCCCACAAATAAAGCGATTCTTTTAAACATAATCTCTCTCTTTATTAGATAATAATTTATAAATTTATAATAATCGGCTGCAAAATTAGATTTTTTTTCGGATATTTGCAAATATTTTGAAAGAAAAATTTAATAACGCACATAAAAAAGTCTGTTTTTAACACTTTCACCTTGTCATATTGCAACAAAAAGGATATTTTTGCAGCAATAAGGCTATAATTTGTAAGAACAGAAATAAGAAGGTTCTTAAGTTATCTATACAGGCATCTGCCGGGTAAGACGTATTGCTTAAATACGTAGAACAAATAGATTAAATAGTCACATTTCTACGGTTCATCGGTTCTAACAATTAGTTCCGTTCGGTTGACGGCAGTTGCCAACAAGATTGCTGACATATGTCGATAACTCTGCTGGCATATGGCAGCAACCCTACAAATCTAATTCCTCAGACCAACAGATACGTTATCTATAAGCATAAGATATATCTGTTTCAGGCTTATTATCTGCAAAGAATAAATAGAATATCATACTGACTGTAGGGAGCGAAATACTTGACATACCACAAAAAAGAAAACGTTTACGGCACTTTTTAGTTAAAAAATTTGGGTATATTGCACATTTTTCGTAATTTTGCGCACGATTTCAACGACTAGAACAAAACAAAGTGGTTTTACACCTTATTATATATAGAGAGAATGATATATGTAGGGGATTGTCGTTAGTATAAACAAAAGTATTAAGATAACAATGACTCACAATTTGTTAAAAGGCAAGCGTGGCATCATCTTCGGTGCACTCAATGAGGAATCAATCGCTTGGAAAGTAGCTGTAAAGGCTGCTGAAGAGGGTGCTACTATCGCACTTAGTAATACAGCTATGGCTTTGCGTATGGGTACGCTGGATAAGCTCGCTGAACAGATCAACGCTCCTATCATCGCAGCTGATGCGACTAGCGTAGAAGACTTGGAAAAGGTATTCACAGAGGCTCAGGAGAAACTCGGTGGCAAAATCGACTTCGTGCTCCACTCTGTAGCTATGAGCCCTAACGTTCGCAAGCATCGTACATACGATGACCTCGACTACAACTTCCTGAACAAGACATTGGACATCTCTGCTATCTCTTTCCACAAGATGTTGCAGGTAGCCAAGAAGTTGGATGCTATCAACGAGTGGGGTTCTGTAGTAGCTCTCACATACGTAGCTTCTCAGCGTACATTCTTCGGTTACAACGATATGGCTGATGCCAAGAGCATGCTCGAAAGTATCGCCCGCAGCTTCGGTTACATCTATGGTCGTGAGAAGCACGTGCGTATCAACACCATCTCTCAGAGCCCTACAGCTACAACAGCAGGTAAGGGTATCAAGGATATCGAGAACATGATGGACTTCGCCGACAAGATGTCTCCACTCGGAAACGCCGTAGCTGAGGATTGCGCTAACTACTGCGTGATGATGTTCTCTGACTTCACCCGCAAGGTAACCATGCAGAACCTCTTCCACGATGGTGGTTTCTCATCAATGGGTATGAGCCTCCGTGCTATGAACCAGTATGCTAAGGATATGACTCCTTATGAGGATGAGAACGGTAATATTATCTACGGATAATCAGGCAGAAGAGAAAAAATCTCACTAAATATACAGACAGGTATGTTCAGTAAAAATCTGAGCATACCTGTTTTTTTATTCATATCCACCCTCTATCTTAAACTTGGCAACAAGCGGAAGATGATCGCTGTATCCACCCAAATATCGGGGACCGAGATAGGTGCGGAAAGGTTTCTTTCCGCCATATTTCTCATCATCTTCTAAGAGGAATGGCAAATCTCCTATCTGACAACTCATCTTAAGCTGGGAAAGCGAAGGACTGAAGAGAATCTGGTCAAGACTTCGCCAATCTCCATGCCAGCGATAAGTAGCCTTGGCACCATGAGAGCCTTTGACGCCAACAGATATATTAATAAGGTGATGCTGATAAAGATAACGAAGAGCCGGAGAATCGGAATAATCGTTGAAATCGCCGGCTACGATAATCCTTGCACTATCATTGAGCGCATAGATAGAATCTACAGCAGAAACCAGCTGGCTGGCTACCTGCAGGCGGTAGGGACGCGAAACCTGTTCGCCGCCACGCCGGCTAGGCGCATGCAATACAAAGACATGGAGCGTATCATCATTTATAATCCGCCCCGAAGCGTAGAGAATATCTCTCGTAGGGCGAGTATCAGGCAGCGGCTTGATGCGGATGGACCGGAACTGTATAAGCGCAAAAGAAGATGGCTGATAAAGCAAAGCCACATCTATGCCTCGTTCATCAGGCGAATCGGTCATCACATAATCATAATTCACACCGCGAAGAGCTGAACGCCGGGTTAAATCAAACAGCACACTATCGTTCTCCACTTCGCAAAGCGCCACAAAATCGGGAACATGCCAGGACTTCTCCGAGGGTCTTGAAGGATTATCTGGGGAGGCGGTACCAACAAGCGACAAATCTTCATAACCCAAAGCTACTATAGTCTTGGAAAGATTTGCCAGCTTGCGCCAATAGCGATAAGGCGTCCACTTGTAACTGCTCTGTGGCAGGAATTCATAGTCATTCTTCAGCGAATCATGCCTCGTATCGAAGAGGTTTTCGCAGTTCAACTCCACAAAAGTGAGGAAACTTGATAAGATGAGAGTGAAAAACATAACATTTTATTTTGTATTGTCAACGATTTGATGTATCTTTGCAGTCGGTTTACAATGGTCCTATAGTTTAACGGATAGAACGGAGGTTTCCTAAACCTTTGATCCGAGTTCGATTCTCGGTGGGACCACGTACTTTCCTTATCATTCCAGAGATGATAAAACAATAAAGGTCGCTCCTGACAATCAGGAAGCGACCTTTATTGTTTTTATATTCTTTCCAGTATCTTTCTCTATCCGACATACATCGGACAGAGAAAGAATGAAGAGTTTCTGATTACTTAACTTCTGCAACCTCCTCAGCTGGCTCTTCCTTAATCTTACGACCAAGAACGATGTAAGCCATTGGAGATGCAATGAAGATAGATGACAATGTACCGAATACAACACCCAGGATCATTGCGAATGAGAAGCTGCGGATGCTGTCACCACCGAGGATGAAGATACAGAGCAACACGAGCAATGTAGATGTAGATGTATTGATGGTACGAGTCAATGTCTCATTGATAGATGCATTGAAGAGCTGCTGATGGTCGCCCTTAGGATGCAACTTCAAGTTCTCACGGATACGGTCGAATACAACCACCTTATCGTTAATAGAGTAACCTACCACGGTCAGGATAGCACCGATGAAGGTCTGGTCAATCTCCAATGAGAATGGAACGAGACCCCACAGGAGTGAGTAGAAACCGATTACTGTCAAGGCATCAAATGCCAAAGCTACTGTAGAACCTACAGAGAAGGACACGTTGCGGAAACGTATCAGGATGTAGAGGAAGATAGCAATCAATGCGAAGAGCACACTATAGATAGCACCCATAGTGATATCCTTAGCCACAGAAGGACCTACCTTTGTACTACTGATAATAGAACCACCCTGACGAACATCTGGGTTCTTGAATGCCTCAACACTCTTCTGAGAAACCAGGTTAGCCTTCTTCAAGGCGTTGTAAAGGATAGTCTCTGCCTCATCGTCAACAGTTGGACTGTTGCTCTCAATCATATAGTTGGTAGATACACGGATGGTCTTGCCATCTGTACCGATAGCGATAGCGCCAGTAGTTGCCTTGGTGCCGTCTGCATTGACGAATGCATCGCCAAGAACAGTACGAATCTGCTCAGGCTCTACAGGATTCTCGAACTGTACCACATAGTTACGACCACCAGTGAAGTCGATACTCTTACTCAAGCCACGAACAAAGAAGCTACCGATGAATACTACAGCTGCTACGATGGCAACGGTGAAGGTAGTCTTGTACATAGACATGAACTTATACTTCTTGCCCTGCATCAGGTTGTGAGAAACAGGAGTATCAAACTTGCAGTGCATCCACTTATCGTGGTTCAACTTATAGTCGTAAACCAGACGAGTCAGGAACACAGCAGTGAAGAATGAAACTACGATACCGATGATCCATGTAGTAGCGAAACCACGGATAGGACCTGTACCGGTAATCAACAGGATAACACCAGTAATCAAAGATGTCAAGTTAGAGTCGAAGATAGCAGAGAAAGCGTTGCCATAACCGGCAGCTACAGCCTGCTTCATACCCTTGCCAGAGCGGAGCTCCTCCTTGATACGCTCATAGATAAGCACATTGGCATCCACGGCAGTACCCAGAGACAAGACCATACCGGCAAGACCTGGTAACGTCAGAGCCGCCTGGAAGGACGTCAGAATACCCAGCGTGAAGAATACGTTGACGAGCAAAGCCAGGTTAACCATCATACCAGGAATGACATTGTACATCATCACCATGTAAACCATCAGGAGTACGAAAGCTACAACGAATGATACAATACCCATCTGGATAGACTGTGCACCGAGTGTAGGACCTACAACCTCCTCCTGAACGATACGTGCAGGAGCTGGCATACGACCAGACTTCAATGTGTTAGCCAAGTCCTTGGTATCCTCGATAGTGAAGTTACCGGAAATCTGAGAGCTACCACCATCAATCTCGCCGTTTACACGAGGAGCAGAGTAAACTACGCCATCCAGAACGATAGCAATAGCCTTACCTACGTTAGCCTTGGTCATCTGAGCCCACTTACGTGCGCCCTCAGTATTCATCTTCATGCTAACAACAGGTGAACCCATCTGGTCGAACTCGTCCTTAGCATCGGTAATTACATCACCCTCCAAAGGAGCACGACCTGTAGTGGTAGTAACCTTCAACGCATGAAGCTCATAGATGTTCTTAACCTTCAGATTATCTGCTGGCTTAGCACTCCAAAGCAAGCGCAAGTCAGATGGCAATACACGCTTAGCAACTTCAGAATAGATAATCTTGTTGATAGCAGCAGTATCGCGAACGCTAGCATAACCAACAGTGCTCAAACCTCCACCGAGCTGCAAACGAGCCAACAATGGGTGAGCCTTGATAGCAGCAGCATTCTGAGCATCCTCGCCTACCTTGCTTGCAGCATCGTCCTTCTTCTTGATAGAGAACTTAGCCTCAGCCTTCTTAGGCTCAGCCTTAGCAACTTCTTTCTTTGCAACAGTTGTATCAGCAGCAACAGAGTCTTTCTCCTCCTGACCATTATCACCATTTGCGATACGAGTATCAAGCTGCTGGAGATAAGGAGCGATTTCCTCTGAGTTGTATGTCTCCCAGAACTCAAGGTTTGCACTACCCTGGAGCATCTTACGCATACGCTCTGGCTGGCTGATACCTGGCATTTCTACCATGATACGACCCTGCTGACCTTCCAACTTCTGGATGTTAGGCTGTACAACACCAAACTTATCTATACGGGTGCGGACAACATTGAAAGAGTTGTCAATAGCATCCTGTACAGAAGCGCGGATAACCTTCTCTACCTCTGCGTCGCTGCTCTGAGGAGAAACCTTGCCCTGCAACTGCTGGGTAGCGAACACTTCTGCGAGTTTATGACCTGGTGCGCTCTTATGATAAGCGTTAATGAAAAGTGACACGAAGTCACCACCGTTAGCTTCTTCCTGAGCTCTAGCTTCCTTCATGGCATTGGTAAAACCAGCGTCGGTCTTATGATCGGCAAGGTTTTCAAGTACATCAGGTACAGAAATCTCAAGAATTACATTCATACCGCCCTTAAGATCAAGTCCAAGACCAATCTGAGTCTCCAAGCAGTTCTGGTAAGAATAAACACCTAAGTACTTAACAGAATCCTTATAATCCTGCTGAGCAATAGGATCTTTAATCTTTGCAGCCTCGCTGTCATAGTAACGTGTGGCAAACGAGAATGACAAATAGAAGATACTTGCGAGTGTCAGTAAGACGGCTACACAAATTACAATTCCTTTGTTTTGCATTTCTATTTATTGTTATTAATTATTTGTTTCTTTTCAATTGCTTTTAGGGATTCTTTCAAAAACCTCCATAAAGTTGTGCAAAAATAAGCATTTTTTTTCTTATATAAGAATAATTTGCTCTATTTTTGCTTTTTAGGGCGCATTTTTAGCTTACAAATGATAGGATAGTGGTCTGAAACGGCGATTTTATCATCAACTTTACATTCATAAGGCTCCCAATCGTCTGAACACATGATATTGTCAATGCGAACAAAAAAGCCTCCATGATGATAGCTGATACCCGGTCCGTTACCACTTGCAATGTAGCAATCCGTCAAATCTTTAGCTATCGTACGATGAGCATAAGAGATAGGACCATCATTAAAGTCACCGCACAAAATAATACTCTGTTCTTTATGCTGCTGAATGTATTTTGCTACAGCCTCAGCCTCCAGAGCCCGTTTCTTTGTTGCCTCGGCAAGTTTTACAACGAGCAGTTTGGACGTTTCTTCTGCAGTATCAACCTGCAATTTTCCGATAACCAGATTCTTGAACTGGCGTCTGTCCTCTAAACTTAAGCCGGTAGTTTCCAAATGATTATTGATGAGAAGGACCTCTCTATCTTTCACTTTCAGACGATACGCTACACTCATATTTCCTTTCGATTCATAAGGAATTCGCTCTTTTGAAAGAATAGGGTATTTACTGAGCAACATAAGACAATTTCCGCCATTCACGTGCATCGTTGTATCCTGATAAGCATACATAGGCTTGAGCATGCTATCTATCTGTTCAATATTCCGGGAAGTAGGACATGCTTCCTGCAGACAAACTATGTCAGCATCCTGCTCCTGCAGATAAGCAATACAGATATTAGTTCCTTCGGCATCCTCTGTCTGTGCACCAAAATTCCAGGTATTATATGATAGAACTTTGATACAACCTTTTGGAGTTTCGCCAGAAAAGTTGATTGGCATATACTTGCGGACTGGAACAAAACAGATCAAGAAGCC
>ULPC01021579.1_pt1 | contig 12423 bp, 10 predicted proteins | sample 1953181 | NCBI WGS metagenome assembly ULPC01 (sample SAMEA4835620, study PRJEB28245) | human gut metagenome | biome: gut microbiome; material: fecal sample | place: Denmark | collected 2008
GGTACGGATCTGGGAGTGTATGATTCCGTAGCCGGTGTGATAGACGGTAGCAGGTACCGTGTGATCCAGTTCGATTTCCCGGGCTTCGGCGGCAGCGATGAACCGAAGGAACCCTGGGATGTGGACGGATTTGCGGACTTTTTCTGCAAATTCATGGAAGTAATGCAGATAAAGAAGGCAACACTCATCGGTCATTCTTACGGCGGACGCGTGATCATCAAGCTGGCAGCCAGAGAGAGCATCCCTTTTGAGATCACGAATATTATCCTGATCGACAGCGCCGGTGTCCTGCCGGTGCGTACTACTGCGCAGAAATGGAAGATCCGCAAGTACAAGATTTTGAAGAAATTCCTGAACATGAAGCTGATCTATGCCATGTTCCCGGAGGTGATCGATGACTGGAGGAGCCGACAGGGATCGGCAGACTACCGCAATGCGACACCCATGATGCGTCAGTGTATGGTGAAGGCAGTGAATGAGGATCTGACGGAGCTGCTTCCGAAGATCCGTCAGGAAGTACTGCTGATCTGGGGAGATCAGGATACGGCAACTCCTATCCGGGATGCACATATTATGGAAGAGAAGATACCCAACTGCGGCCTGGCAGTGATCCCGGGAACCGGTCATTTTTCTTTCCTTGAGAAACCGGCACAGTTCCGGGGAATTATGGAGGCATATCTGAAATGATCATACGTGTGCTGATAGCGGTCGTGCTTGCTGTTCCGGCATATTTTTATACCATGCGGTATAACATGCATATGTTCCAGCAGAACGGCTATAAGAATAAAGAACACCTTCACTGGCTGAAGAAGAAGTTCCGGCTGCAATGGATTCTCTATTTTGGCCTGGCACTGGGCATTGTGACCTGTGTGTTCCCATACCTTGCCCTTGAAATCTTCGAGTATCTGGTACTGCTCGTGATCATCGTGGTATATCGTGCCATGAAGCGGATGAACACGAAGAAAAAACTGGTGTATACCGCCCGGGTCAAGAGATTGCTCGCTACGGAGCTGGTTTTTACGGCTGCGGTATTCGCTCTGGTGTGTGGATTGGGCGGAATGAAGCAGATCCCGGGACTGTGCCTGATCCTGGTATCTGTGAATCTGTTTCTGGATATTGTGGCTAATGTCATCAATCATCCCATGGAGGCGGGGATCAATCAGCATTATATCAATGATGCTGTGAGAAAGCTGAAAAGCGTCCCGGGACTTACCGTCATCGGTGTGACCGGCAGCTACGGCAAGACCAGCGTAAAGTTCTATTTGCAGACACTTTTACAGGAAAAATATAATGTGCTGGTGACTCCGGAGAGCTTTAATACTCCGATGGGTGTGGTGAGGACCATCCGCGGTTCCCTGAAGCCCACCACGGAGATCTTCGTCTGTGAGATGGGTGCCCGCCATGTGGGCGATATCAAGGAGATCTGCGATATGGTGCATCCCGATCACGGTGTGATCACATCTATCGGACCGCAGCATTTAGAGACCTTTTTTAATATGGAGAATATTCAGAAGACGAAGTTCGAGCTGGCGGATGCCCTGCCGGAAGGCGGCATGCTGTTCTTGAACGGTGACAACGATTATATTCAGCAACAGGCAGCTTCTCCCGCGTATGATCAGACCCCGGAGAAGATCTTCTATTATTCTGAGACGGAAGGGACAGGATACTGTGCCAAAGATGTGAAGGTATCCCAGTTAGGTACGGAGTTCACGGTAGTGACCCCGGACGGCGAGAGCGAGAGATTCCAGATGCGTCTCATCGGGGCCCACAATGTCATCAATGTGGTGGGGGCTATCGCAGTCGCTCATAGAATGGGCATGACGCTGCAGGAACTGCGGATCCCGGTACGCCGGATCGAGCCGGTGCCTCATCGTATGCAGATGCGGGAGCACGGTCTGGTGACGATCATCGATGATGCTTACAATTCCAACCCCGTAGGTTCCAGGGCAGCGGTCGAGACGCTGGCTATGTTTGACGGTATCCGGATCCTGATCACGCCGGGCATGGTAGAGCTGGGTGACAAGGAAGCAGAATACAATCATAAATTCGGTAACTACGCAGCGGATTGCTGCGATTACATCCTGTTAGTGGGCAGACGGCACACCGAGCCCATCAGGGAGGGCGTGTTGGAGAAGGGATTCCCGGAAGAGAAATGCCTGGTATTCGACAAGCTGGAGGAAGCTGTATCTTACGCCTATGCCATCAAAGGGCAGGGACATAAGTATATTTTATTAGAGAATGACCTGACGGATAACTATTAGACGACTCAGAGGCGATTTCGCGAAAGTGGTTCCGGATAGTTGACAGAGAGTAGTAAAATTCAGGAGGGAAAATAAATGAAGACAAGAGTAGCAATGCTGTTTGGCGGAAAGAGTGTAGAACACGAGGTATCTGTGATCTCCGGCATCCAGGCTGTCATGAGCATGGACACAGACAAATACGAAGTGATCCCGGTCTATATGACCAAGCGTAATGAAATGTACATCGGTGAGGAGATCGGCAAGATCGAATCCTATAAAAATATCGACGAACTGTTGAAAAAATCCCAGAGAGTGATCATGACCAATGAGGATGGAAAGGTATTCCTGACGCCATTCCCGGTGAAACTGTTTGGCGGGAAGAAACCAGTAGAGATCGACGTGGCTTTCCCCGTAGTCCACGGTACCAATGTGGAGGACGGCGCTTTCCAGGGTTACCTGAAGACCATGGGCATCCCCTTCGTGGGCTGTGATGTGACCGCATCCGCCATTGGTATGGACAAATACATCATGAAAGCTGTATTAAAAGAGTGTGATGTACCGGTACTGGATGCGCAGCTGTATACTCTGTCGGATTATGCGCAGATAGAGACTCTGCTCGACAAAGTGGAAAAAGGACTGGGATATCCGGTGATCGTAAAACCGGTCAACTTAGGCTCCAGCGTAGGCATCAGCGTAGCTAAAAATCGTGTGGAACTGACCCACTCCGTCGATGATGCGTTCAAGTATGCGACCAAAGTGCTGGTGGAGCACGCCATCACCAATTTACGTGAGATCAACTGCTCGGTACTGGGAGATGAGAATGACGCTATTGCTTCCGAGTGCGAAGAACCCCTGCACACCAAAGATATCTTAAGTTATGAAGATAAATACGTCAGCAATGCCAAGGGCAGCGGCTCCAAGGGCATGGCGAGCGTATCCCGCAAAATTCCGGCAGAACTGTCTCCGGAGAAGAGAGAAGAGGTGCGGGAACTGGCAGTCAGATCCTTTAAAGCACTGGGCTGTAACGGTGTGTCCCGTATCGACTTTATGATCGATGAGGACAACGGTAAGCTGTATTTTAACGAGATCAATACCATCCCGGGATCTCTGGCATTTTATCTGTGGGAGCCGGTAGGAGTTCCTTACAAAGAGCTTCTGGACCGTATGATCCAGCTGTCTTTGAAGAGAGCCCGCACCGAGGAGAGACTGACCTTTACCTTTGACACCAATATCCTGAATTCCGCAAGCTTTGGCGGCTCTAAGGGTGGCAAATTGTAATAGTCGGTTTATGGATTTTATGATTATTTAATATATTTTTTAGCACTCTGGACTTGCGAGTGCTAATCTATAGTGATAATATAATCTCTGTAAGAGGAACAAGCGACTGCAGCAGCAGACAATTGTTTGAAAAGAGATGTGAAGTGGTCAGCCGCGCAGGGAACTGTGTGGCTGATTTTTACATGGAAAACGTCTTGGTTGTGTGGCTCACCGGTTGGGCAGAATGGAGGGAATATGACGAAGACAACAAAAAGAGATTATTATGAAGTATTGGGTGTCAGCAAGACAGCGGACGCCGCAGCGATAAAAAAAGCATACCGGAAACTGGCGAAAAAATACCATCCGGATACCAATGCAGGAGACCCTGTGGCAGAGGAGAAGCTGAAGGAAGTCAACGAAGCTTACGATGTGCTGGGGGATGAAAAAAAGAAGAAACTATATGATACTTATGGTTTTGCTGCTTTCCAGGAGGGATTTAACGAGGAGGCAGCCAGACAGTATCAGGAGCAGTTTAAGAACGGAGGCGGCTTCGGCACCGATGGATTCGGCGGCTTTGGCAACGGCACGTTCCATTACAGCACCGGAGGAAGCGGTTTCGGTACCGGGGATTTCGGCAGCTTCGGCGGGGATGAGGATATTTTTGACAATCTGTTCGGTCAGTATTTCAAGGGACAGAAAGGCTCCGGACGGGGCAGCCGGGCAAACTACCGTAGCAAAGGTCAGGATGTGGAATCCGGCATCACCATCAGTTTTGACGAAGCAATGCATGGCTGCGATAAGACCTTTACCTTAAGAGATCCGGCTACCGGCAAGTCCGAATCCGTGCAGGTGCACATTCCGGCAGGTATCGACACCGGTAAAAGTATCCGTCTGAAAGGTAAGGGCGGTGAAGGTTACTCCGGCGGTGAGAGCGGTGACCTGTATCTGAAGGTGACGGTACAGGAGAAACCGGGCTGGGAGCGTAGAGGACAGGATCTGTATACCACAGTCAATATCCCCTATACTACTGCGGCCTTGGGCGGCGAGATCCGTGTGCCCACGTTGTACGGCGATGTCATGTGCAAAGTGAAGGAAGGTACGCAGTCCGGCAGCAAGATCCGTCTGAAAGGAAAGGGCGTGGTATCCATGAAGGATAAAAATGCCCACGGCGATCAGTATGTCGTGATCCAGATTCAGGTGCCTAAGAATCTGACCCCGGCAGCAAAAGAAAAATTACAGGAATACAAGAAGGTCAGTGGATTTTGATCCACTGGCCTTTTTTAATGATAAAATTTTTCAGTAAAGGAGAAAAAACTGGAAATAAGAAAAACAGGTGATTATAATATTCATTCATAAATAGAATAAACCAAAGAATTCACACAGGAGGAAATGAATTATGTTGAAATGTTTAAAAAAGATTGATAAAGCAAAAACCGGTATTTTCGCAGCAGGCGTTCTGTTCGGAACCGCAGGTATCAAAGTACTGTCCAGTAAGGATGCGAAGAAGCTGTACACCAACTGCACCGCAGCTGTTCTGCGCGCAAAAGAGTGTGTCATGAAGACTGCGACCACTATCCAGGAGAACGCAGAGGATATCTACGCAGAAGCTCAGCAGATCAACGAGGACAGAGCAGCACAGGCAGCAAAAGAGTATGATGGTGAAGCAGAAGCAGCAGAGACTGCAACAGAAGAATGATCCCTTCATGAAAGCAGGCATAAATTATGAGATTTGTGATCAAGCATGAGATAAAGGGGAGACTCAGGGTTCACATTCTGCAGAGCCGCATGAGCTTTGCGCAGGCAGATACACTGCAATACTATCTGGACGGACAGAAGAATATTGTCAGTGCCAAAATTCAGGAGCGCACCCTGGATGCCACGGTAGTCTATACCGGTTCCAGGGAGGAAGCACTGAAGACACTGGAGAATTTTACGTATCAGGGTACGGAAGTGCCGGAGAACTATCTTGCTAATTCCGGCAGAGAGATGAACCGGGAATATAAGGATCAGCTGATCAATAAAGTGGTAATGCATTATGGGATCAGGCTGTTTCTGCCCATGGACATCCGTTCCGTGATCACCACAGTGAAGTCTTTCAAATATCTCTGGCACGGCGTGAAGACTCTGGCGAAGGGCAAGATCGAAGTACCGGTACTGGATGCCACTGCTATCGGTGTATCTGTGCTGCGTGGTGATTACAACACCGCAGCCTCTGTGATGTTCCTGTTAGGCATCGGTGAGATTTTGGAGGAGTGGACGCACAAAAAGTCTGTCGGTGATCTGGCGAGGAGCATGTCCTTAAATATTGACAAGGTATGGGTTGTGAGTGATGGACAGGAGATCCTGGTGCCGTCCACGTCCATTAAGTCAGGAGATCTGGTAAGGATCCACATGGGCAATGTGATTCCTTTCGACGGTACAGTGACGGATGGAGAAGGTATGGTGAATCAGGCATCTCTGACCGGAGAATCCGTTCCGGTGAGAAAAATTCCTGGTGGAACTGTCTATGCCGGAACTGTGGTAGAAGAAGGCGAGCTGACTATCTGTGTGAAAGAAAACGGCGGCTCCAGCAAATATGAGAAGATCATGACCATGATCGAGGAATCCGAGAAGCTGAAATCCTCTCTGGAGGGTAAGGCAGAGCACCTGGCAGATAAGCTGGTACCCTATACTTTCTTAGGCACCGGTCTGGTATGGCTGTTCACACGGAATGTGACCAAGGCATTATCCGTGCTGATGGTGGATTTCTCCTGCGCATTGAAGCTGTCTATGCCGTTAGCGGTATTGTCTGCGATCCGTGAGGCAAGCACCTACGAGATCACGGTGAAGGGCGGCAAATACTTAGAGGCTATGGCAGATGCCACGACCATCGTATTTGACAAGACCGGAACCCTGACCAAGGCACAGCCTACCGTGGCGGATGTGGTATCCTTTAACGGACTACCCGCAGAGGAACTGCTTCGGATCGCTGCCTGCCTGGAGGAACATTTCCCTCATTCCATGGCAAAAGCAGTGGTGCGGGAAGCAGCCCGCAAGGAGCTGGTACATGAAGAGCTGCATACCAAAGTGGAATATATTGTAGCCCATGGAATCTCTTCTACTCTGGACGGCAAGAAGATCATCATCGGCAGCTACCATTTCGTATTTGAGGATGAGCAGGCACAGATCCCGGAGGGCAGACAGGAGCTGTTCGATCAGCTGCCTGAGGAATACTCCCGCCTGTATATGGCAATTGACGGCAAGCTGGCTGCAGTGATCTGCATCGAGGATCCTCTCAGAGAAGAGGCTCCGGAGGTCATCCGACAGCTGAAGAGTCTCGGAATCCACAAGGTAGTCATGATGACAGGAGACAGCGACCGTATCGCTGGGGCAATTGCGGGTACCGTCGGCGTGGATGAGTATTATTCCGAGGTGTTGCCGGAGGACAAAGCAAGGTTCGTGGAGCAGGAGAAGCAGGCAGGTCATAAAGTCATTATGATCGGTGACGGCATCAACGATTCCCCGGCATTGTCTGCGGCAGATGTTGGTATTGCCATCAGCGAGGGCGCACAGATCGCCAGAGAGATCGCAGATGTGACCATCGGTGCGGATAATTTACAGGAAGTAGCGACACTGAAGGAGCTGAGCAATGCCCTGATGGCGCGGATCCATAAAAATTATCGCATGATCGTAGGGATCAACACCGGACTGATCATTTTAGGTGTGGCAGGAATCATTCCTCCCACCACTTCCGCTCTTCTGCATAATACATCTACCCTGTGGATCAGCACCAAGAGCATGAAGAACCTTTTGGATAGAGAAGAAGCATAAAAAGAGAAAAAGCAAAGGCCATTGTGAGAGAAAAAGAGAACTCCTCGCAATGGCTTGTGTTTTACTTTATAGTAAGTTGCTGCTAACTGAAAAATGTAATACAAAAAAATGTAATACAATTTGAACGGAATGTACGGTACTTTTGTAGGAATTATATGTTGCATATTTGCAGATGCTTGTATATAATGATATAGTAATTCCTAGTTGGATGCTAGAGATAGGAGGAAGTATATGTCAGAACAATTATTACAGGTGCGTAACTTGTCCGTAAGTGTAGAGGACAAGCCCATCCTTCATGGAATAGATTTAGAGGTTCGTCCCGGAGAGACCCATGTCCTCATGGGACCCAACGGTGCGGGCAAATCCACATTGGGTTACACCATCATGGGAAGTCCCCGTTATGAGGTGACCGGTGGTGAGATCCTGTTCAAAGGGAAGGAATTATTAGAGGAGACCGCAGACCAGAGAGCGAAGGATGGTATTTTCCTGTCCTTCCAGAATCCCCTGGAGGTGCCCGGAGTATCGCTTCGGAATTTCATCCGTAATGCCGTGGAACAGAGAAGCGGTTCCCGCATCAAGCTGTGGACCTTCAAAAAGGAACTGGAGCAGGCAATGGAAGTATTGCAGATGGATCCTTCCTACGGGGACCGTGATCTGAACGTGGGATTCTCCGGCGGTGAGAAGAAAAAGGCAGAGATTTTACAGTTACTTATGTTAAAACCCTCTCTGGCAATCTTAGATGAGACCGATTCCGGACTGGATGTGGATGCGGTACGTACGGTATCCAAGGGTGTGGAAGAATACCAGAAGGACAAAAAGGGTGCGCTGTTAATCATTACCCACAGCACCAGAATTTTAGAGTCTCTCCATGTGGACAAGACCCATGTACTGGTGAACGGTAAGATCGTGGCATCCGGCGACGCTTCCCTGGTAGACGAGATCAACGAGCATGGTTTCGAACGTTTTCTGGAAGCATAAGGAGGTTGACGATCTGAATGAGTGAACATGAAAAGACATACGTGGAAGACGTCAACAGAAGCATTTATGATATCCGTAATGAGGAGAAGGACGTCTATCGTATTAAAAAGGGACTGACTCCCGATATTGTGGCGGAGATTTCCGAGAAAAAGAAGGATCCCGCATGGATGGCAAATTTCAGATTACAGTCTCTGCAGATCTATAATGAGATGGAAGTTCCCGACTGGGGTCCCTCTATTGAGGGTCTGAACATGGAAGACATCGTAACCTATGTAAAACCTAATACCCATATGAGCGCCAAATGGTCCGAAGTGCCGGAGGACATCAAGGATACCTTCGAAAAATTGGGGATCCCACAGGCGGAGCGGAAGTCCCTCGCCGGTGTGGGGGCACAATATGATTCCGAGCTGGTATATCACAATGTCAGGGAAGAAGTGGCAGCCCAGGGCGTAGTCTATACCGATATGGAGAGTGCCCTGAACGGGGAATATGCGGATATGGTACGGAAGCATTTCATGAAGCTGGTAACACCCAGAGACCACAAATTCGCAGCGCTGCACGGTGCTGTATGGTCCGGTGGCTCCTTCGTATATGTTCCCCCCGGAGTGTCTGTGACGATCCCCTTACAGTCCTATTTTCGACTGAACGCACCGGGAGCCGGACAGTTCGAGCATACCCTGATCATTGTGGACGAGGGTGCATACCTGCATTTTATCGAAGGCTGTTCCGCCCCGAAGTACAACGTGGCGAACCTCCATGCCGGCTGTGTGGAGCTGTTCGTGGGGAAAAATGCAAAACTGCGTTACTCCACCATTGAGAACTGGTCCAAGAACATGTATAACCTCAATACAAAGCGTGCATTGGTGGAAGAGGGCGGTACCATAGAATGGGTATCCGGTTCTTTCGGATCCCACGTATCCTATCTCTATCCAATGAGCGTGTTGAACGGTAAGGGAGCGAGAGCGGAATTTACCGGTATTACTTTCGCCGGAGCCGGACAGAATCTGGATACCGGTACGAAAGTGGTTCACAATGCGCCGGAGACCACTTCTTATATCAACACGAAGTCTATCTCCAAGGATGGCGGGATCAGTACGTTCCGAAGCTCCGTGGTAGTGAAGAACAGTGCGGCAAAGAGTAAATCCGCCGTATCCTGTCAGTCCCTGATGCTGGACGACAAGTCCCGTTCCGATACCATCCCGGCGATGGATATCCGTACCCAGGATGCCGATATCGGGCATGAGGCGAAGATCGGCAGGATCAGCGACGAGGCAGTGTTCTATCTGATGTCCCGCGGCATCTCCGAGGAGGACGCGAGAGCCATGATCGTCAGCGGCTTCGCGGACAATGTATCGAAGGAGCTGCCGTTGGAATATGCGGTAGAGATGAACAACCTGATCCGCCTGGAGATGAAAGGCAGCATCGGGTAAAGGGAGGACAGAATATGGAAAAAGAATATAATATGACCATCAACCGACTGCCCTCTAAGACATGGAACTGGCTTCGTATGAATGAGACGCAGTTGGAGAGAATAGAGATCCCCGCGGCCGGAGAGGCAAAAGTCACTCTGCCGGAGAAGATAACGACCGCTGAAAACGAAGGCTCTAAGCCCTGGAATGCGGATTTTGCAGGGATTGCCTCCGGTATGGGGGAAGATATGGACGGTCTGCTTGCCGCAGCGGGAGTAAAAGCAAAACATTATGAGGTGCCCGCGGATGTGACAGAGGTGCAGCCGTTACTGCTTGATTATGCCTATGCACAGAACAGCTTACAGGCGGGAGCTGTAGCGGTAAAAGCAGGTAAAAACAGTGAGATCACCGTGATCGAGGACTTTGCTTCCGACAGGGAGGCGTCAGGTCAGGCAGCGGTATCCACCAGACTGTATCTGGAAGAAGGCGCGAAGCTCCGGCTGATCCAGGTGCAGAGACTGGGCAGTGATTTTACTTTTATGAATGATATCGGTGCCCTGTGTGAGGAGAAGGCTTCCCTGGAAGTCATCCAGCTGATCCTGGGCGGGAAGAATACCTACCTTGGATGTAAGACCACTCTGCAGGGCAGAGAGAGCAGCGTGAACACGGATACCGCCTATATCGTAGACGGCGAAGGCAGACTGGATATGAATTATGTGGCTCTGCATGAGGGCAAAAAGACGCAGAGTAATATGCAGGCCGGAGGCGTGTTAAGAGATCATGCCTTCAAATTATACCGCGGCACCATTGACTTCAAATGGGGTGCCAAGGGTGCGGTAGGCAATGAAAAAGAGGACGTACTGTTATTGTCCAATGATGTGGTGAATCAGACCATTCCCCTGATCCTCTGTGCGGAGGAAGATGTGGAAGGCAATCACGGTGCCACCATCGGTAAGCTGGATGATGAGCTGCTGTTCTACTTAGAGAGCCGCGGCATGAACAGAGAGCAGATCTATGAGATGATGGCGATGGCGAAGGTGGATGCGGTCTGCCGTAAGATCCCTGACGCCGCCACACAGGCAAAGGTACAAAAGTTCCTGGGCAGAGCCGTGGAAGAAGAGGAAGCGTAAAGAGTAAGATAACAGGAGGAAGTATGAGTATTTCAGTCAACGAGATCCGCAAGGATTTTCCTCTGCTGGAGAATCAGAAAGTGATCTATCTGGATACCGCAGCGACTTCGCAGAAGCCGGTCTGTGTCCTGGAAGCAGAGCGGGAATTTTATGAAAAATACAATGCCAATCCCCTGCGCGGATTATACGAGCTGGGAGAGGCGGCAACCGAAAAATACGAAGAAGCCAGAGAGACGGTAAGGGAGTTTCTGAATGCGAAGGAAGCGGCGGAGATCATCTTCGTCCGCAATGCCACGGAAGGTTTAAACCTGGTGGCGTACAGTTTCGGCTCCCTGGTACTGAAACCGGGAGATGAGATCCTGGTGAGCATTATGGAGCATCACAGCAATCTTCTGCCCTGGCAGCAGGCGGCAGCCAGGACCGGAGCAGTGGTGAAGTATCTGGAGTGCACCGAAGACGGAAAATATACCGAGGAAGCTTTTAAGGAGGCACTGAGCGACCGAACGAAGATCGTTGCTATGACCCAGGTATCCAATGTGCTGGGCTGCAAAAATGATATCAAGCGTTTTGCACAGCTGGCACATGAGGCAGGCGCTTATTTCGTGGCAGACGGAGCCCAGAGCGTGCCCCATATGGCAGTGGACGTACAGGATCTGGATGTGGATTTTCTGGCATTTTCCGGGCATAAAATGTACGCTCCCATGGGAATCGGTGTGTTATATGCGAAGAGAGAGCTGTTAGAGCAGATGCCCCCGTTTTTATGCGGTGGAGAAATGATCGATTCCGTCAGCCGTACAGGAGCTGTGTGGGCAGAGGTGCCTCATAAGTTCGAGGCAGGTACGGTGAACGGTGCCGGTGCTTATGCCCTCGCAGAGGCTATCCGTTATGTGCAGAAGATCGGCTTTGATTTCATCGAAGAGAGAGAAGCAAAGCTGACAAAACTGCTGATGGATGGGATGAAGGAGATCCCTGCGGTGCATATTTTAGGATCGCAGAAAGCGGAGGATCATCACGGCATCGTGACATTTAAGCTGGACGGCGTGCATCCCCATGATGTGGCATCTGTTTTAGATGCAGATCACATCGCAGTCCGGGCGGGACATCACTGCGCCCAGCCGTTATTGCAACATTTGAAAGTATTGTCCACCACCAGAGTGAGTCTGGGCGTCTACAATACGGAAGAAGAGATACAGGCATTTTTAACAAGTCTTGCCGGGATAAGGAGACAGATGGGCTATGGAGAATAAAACGTTTTATAATGAGATCCTGACGGAGCACAATCTGCATCCGTATCACAAACACAAGCTGGAGGATGCAAACCTGGTGTTAGAAGGTGTCAATCCCAGCTGCGGTGATGATATTTTCCTGGAACTGAAGGTGGAGGACGGTGTAGTCGTGGACGGTGCCTTTGAAGGAGACGGCTGTGCCATCTCCCAGGCTTCTGCGGACATGATGCTGGAACTGGTCATTGGTAGAAGTAAGGAAGAGGCACTGCATCTGGCAGATCTGTTCCTGAAAATGATCAAGGGAAGTATCACCGATGAAGAGAAGGATGAGCTGGAAGAGGCCTCCGTATTGCAGGATATCGCCCACATGCCT
>ULPC01016303.1_pt1 | contig 12411 bp, 19 predicted proteins | sample 1953181 | NCBI WGS metagenome assembly ULPC01 (sample SAMEA4835620, study PRJEB28245) | human gut metagenome | biome: gut microbiome; material: fecal sample | place: Denmark | collected 2008
TCTACATTTGAATGTGTAAAAACTATATCTGTTATAATATAATTACCTTGAGTTAAAAACTTAGGCAAATTTACCCTAATAATATCACCTATATTTAAATTTTTGTTTTTATCAAATTCTAACGTCAAAATATTTGTTTGATTAGAATTATTTGACATTAAATTTCTTACTTCTGATACTAAATCATCAGTAAAAAACCATCTTTCATTCATATCAATTGTTTTTTCTATTACACCTGATTTTGTAATTTTACCTTTATTTAATTCTATTTCTTGTGAGTTAATAAATTTCATTGTTCTAAACTCTAATGCTGTCTCACTCGTTAATGTCATTACTGTAGTTGCTGTATCTCCATTATATGTGAAACCTGTTATTAAATTTTTAAAGAAATCATCTCTTTTTAATGTAATTATCTTTTTATCTTCTTCAGAAAATCCTATTCCATTTGAAATAATGTACTTGTCATCTTTTAAAGCAATATAATATTCTTTATAATCTCCTAATTGAATGTAAAAATTATCATATTCTAGCACACCTGTTGAACTATCGTTTTCTTTAACTGCTCTTATTGTATCTTCAGAAATATCAATAGGATATTTAAAATCTATACTATCTCCTTTTTTTAAAGTTCTAGCATCAAAAAGAGGTTTATTGTTTAATTTATCATCATAATGTGAATAATACCAACTACTAAAATACACTCTAGCATTTTTTACATTAATTACATTTGCATAATTTACCGCTTCTACGCTAGGAGTTATACTTAGTAACCCATCTACTTTTTCATTATGAGTCAATGTCATTTTAGGTAATAATCCAAATTGATAATCTATAGAATTTATATAAATTTGTTTGTTTTCATCTATATACCACCATAAACTTTCTGTATTAGATAAACTATTCATTACAAATTCAGTTGTTTGCATTAAAAAACTAACCGTTTTCTGACCATCTCTTACATTTAATTCTTTTATCTCAAAACCATCTAAAAGAAGAGGGCTTAAAGCCCTCCTTATTACTTCTTCTAATTTATATGTACCGATGATTGTAACAACTTTATTTGTAGCCATCTGCATAGGTGATAATAAATTGATTTCAAGCTCTCTAAATTCATTATCACTTTGTTTCATACTAGGTAGAGTAAAACTATTAACATATCCAGTATAAATTACTGTATTATCTTTTTTTATTTGTACTTCTTGATACTTAATAGGTAAGTCTTCTAAAGTCCTATTAGTAAAATCTATATTTATATCTGTAAATGTAACTTGTCTACTAGAAGTATTTATTGTATAAGAATTTATTATCTTAAATTTTTTGCTACTGTATTCTAAATATGTCATTATACACCTCCAAGTTTTACTGTTTGTGACATATAAGGAGTTACAATTTGTCCTACTTTTCTGCCATCCAAATACACATCTGATTTAGTTTGATTTAAACTTACATTTAAGTTTCTATTTACATTTGCCGTTGTACTTAAGTTAGCACTTAATCTTTGTGTTTCAAAGTTAACTGCAGAACTCATTTTGTCATATACTTTACTTATATTATCATCGAATCCCTCTCCTATACCTAAAGCTATATTTTTACCTACTTGGTCTTTAAAAGCTCTAGAAGGTGAATGTATACCTAGAGCATTTTTTACACTATTTAGTATATTGCTCGCAAAGTTCTTAACTTGTTGCCATAGCCAACTAGCATAATTTTGAATACCATTCCATATTCCGCATTACTACATTTTTACCTATATCCCACATCATACCTGGTAATTGTGCTAATCCATTAACCAAAGCTGATATAATTTGAGGAATTGCAGCCAAAAGCTGAGGTATTGCTTTCACTAAGCCGTAAGCTAATTTTACAATTAATTCTATTCCCATTTGTATAAGTTTAGGTAAATTATTTACTATAGCATTTATCAATTTTTCTATTATAATTGGAATTTTTTCTATTATAATTGGCAATGCTTGTATAAGTCCATCAGCTAATCCGTATTATAAGCTGTATTGCCGCATCTATAAGTAAATCTATATTATCTAGTAGTGTCTCTACTAAAGTAAGTATACACTCTATAGCCATAGGTATAAGTGTTGGTAACATTTGTGCTATACCTAAAACTAATTGCGTTAACATTGTAATTCCTGCTTGTAATATTTGTGGTAAATAACTCAATAATCCTGTTATAAAGGTTTGTATTACCTGCAATGTTACAGGTATTAATTGTGGTAGTATATTTATAATTCCTTGTATCAAGCTATTTAAAATATTGCCTGCACTTTCCATCAAACTTGGTAAATAAGTTATTATACCTGTTATAATGTGATTTAATAACTCTTGACCTAATTTTAATAATTCAGGCAGAGCTTTTGTTATATTTTCAATTATAGACGGTATAGCATCATTCACTATTCTTACTACATTTTTAACTACATCTGTAGCAGTATCAACCACTTGACTTAAATCTCCTGAACCACTCAAGAAATTATTCCAAGATGCTTTCATTGATGCAAAACTTCCTTGTAATGTTGAAGAAGCTTCTTTTGCAGTTGTTCCAGTTACTCCTAATTCTTCTTGAATAACATGTATTGCAGTATATACATCACTTAAATTACTTATATCATATTTAACACCAGTTAGTTTTTGTGCATCTTTTAATAATCTTTCCATTTCGGTTTTAGTTCCACCATAACCTAATTTAAGATTATCCAACATTGTGTAATTTTGCTTAGCAAAGCCTTGATATGCAAACTGTATAGATTCCATTGATGTTCCAAACTTATTTGCATTATCTGACATGTCTTTTAATGCCATATCTGCAACATCAGCTGCTTTACTTGTATCTCCACCTAAACCTTGTAGTAAACTTGCAGAAAAACTTGTTACTGTTTGCATATATTCTGATGCACTCATACCAGCAGTCTTATAAGCATTTTCTGCATTCTTAATTACTTTACTTGCATTATCTTTAAAAAGTGTTTCTACACCACCTATTTGCTGTTCAATTTCTCCTCTAGCATTTACACTTGCAGTTACTAAACCAGCAAAAGCAGTACTCACCGTACCTATTGCAACAGTAACACCTTTTAAAGCAGTTCCTGCTATATTTCCAATTTTACTTAGTCCACTTTTTAATCCATTATTATCTAATTTAGTATCAATTGTAATTGAGCCATCACTCGCCATAATCTCACCTCATTTCATAAGACAAGTCAGGCTCATAAGGCTCAATTTAAAGACTTTTTATTTTTATTTCTATTTCTTTTTTACAGTTTTTACACAAAAAAAAGATGCCTTTCGAATAAGCATCTTCATTATATTTTATTATTTTTTTCCCACAATTAGGGCATTTATACCATTTTTTCATTTTAAACTTTCCAACTTTTTCCGCAATTTTGACATACTGCCATTGAACCATTTTTTACTTTAGAGTTTTCTTTTCGACTTGGAACTAAAAGCCATAACCCACAAGTACATAATATTAACATTCCTCTTGCAATTGCATGCAATATACCAGTATGATTAGTTTTTATTTTAGTATTTACTACCTGCACATTTACATTTTCACTTCCACATTTTGGACACTTCATAATAAAACAACTCCTTTACAAATATATTAATATATTAGCACGTTTTGTCACAAGATGTTGTCAAATTTTGTCGAACGATATATTTTTACCACAATTCTTCTGCAAAATCGGCTTCTTTTTCTTCTTCTGTCCTCATGTCAGATAAATTATATAATCTTTTTAATTTTTTATATCTAGCTTTTTCCTCTTTATCTTTTATTTTAGATAAATCAATTGCTCTATATCCCATTATTTCTACAAAATGTGTATTTTTATTTAAACTATTAAATAAAGCTTTAAATTTCCACCAATGCAAATATTTTATATTATTTAAGTCTATTTTATACTGCTCCATAAATGCACTATAAATATATTCATCATCAAACTCATAGCTATAAATTTGTTTTTTATTATTCTTTCTATCTTCACTATTATAATATTGTTTTATTTCTTTTCCACATCTATAAAACCATAAAATATCATCTATTGCTTGTCTTATATCTTTTATTTTATCTAAATCATAATAATATAATCTTAATGCCTGCATTATTTTATCTTTTTCATTTATTTTCCTATCTTGCATTAGTAGTTCAAATTTAATACTTTCTCTAAAGTCTGTCCTTATTTTTAATCCAGTTTGTGTAAAGCAAGGTAATTTATCTAATAAAATATTTTTATTCATTAGTTCCTATTTCCTTTGTGATTTTTACTATAACGTCTTTGTTCTCTATTTGGTTGATATCTATCATATGTAGCTTGTAAACCTTTTTGTTGTTCTACTTTTTCTTTTATTACTTCCTCAAAAACTTTTATATGTTCCTCTAAATTATTTTTATTTCCAAATAACTTTTGAGAAATACCTACTCCAAATACATTATCAAAAAAATTATTAATTATTTTACATTCTTCTCTTATACACTCGGTTAAAGACATCTTTTGTTTCCCTTTTTCTTCACATTCATGTTTTAATTTTTCAGCTTCTTTCTCAAATCTTTCAATATCATCAGCGTCTAATAAATTAAACTCTACTTCTATTCCTTTTATTTTCATTTTACTACTCCTTTATACAAAAACAAGTGCAGATTTTATTCTGCACTCTCTGAAGCACTTATTGTAGCTGTTTTTCCATCTTCGCTTATTGTTGCTGTTACTTTTTCAAAAGCACCTTTTGCTTTTAAAGAACCACTATATGTATAAGCGTCTGTACTATCTCCATCAGAATCTGGTACTACTGCATAACTTCTTACTCTTGCTTCATATCCTCCACTTGTTGCCACTTTAGACTTGTCTACGACTAATACTTTTACTGTAGCGTCATCTCCAGTTAGCTCATCATCAGTTATTTTAGCAATTTTTTCATGAACTGGATTTTCACTGTATTGGTCAAACGCATATGATTTTTCTTCAGAATAACCTGTTACATCAGTTGTTTCACTTTCTTCATCGACATATTGTCTACTATATTCTTTTGGATTTTTAGATGTAGATATTTCAGTGAATTTGCGCATTCTTTGAAAATCTGGTGCTTCTGATGTTCCTACATCCATAAAAGCAATTTTATCACTTCTTTTTACTATTTTTTCTGACATTTTTGTTCCTCCTATTCTTCATCATATTGACAATTCATTTGTATAATATAAATTGCCGTATTTTCAGTTTTTTGTAATAAGTATCCGTGGACTTGTACAAGTCACTTCTCTTATCCCTTCAATTTTAGGTAGATTATCTAAAACATTTTGTTCTTCTACCCATTTCATAAAATCTTCACAAAATTTAGAATTTGCCAAATTAATTATTGCTTTATTTGATAAAGAAGCCTGTACAGAAAAATCAAAAGCAATTTGCTTAACTTTACCACCATCAGCATATGTTTTTACAACCGGATTAACAGGTGTCTGGTCTATCGAATAACTTTGTGGTTTATCTTTCAAATAATCTACATTTATTTTACCGCCATTTAATAAAGGACATATTTCAATCCACTCTTTTATTAGTTGCATTTTAGATTTTTCCATTATGAGCCTCCTTTTTTTATAAAGTTTTTTATATTTTTACAAATTTCTTTTCCTCTATCATTCCACATACGTTTATCCCATTTTGCACCACGTTTAGGAGCACCGCTATATTTTAAATTTTTATTAGTAACTTTTTTTGGTGCTTTTCCAACCATAACTTTCCCGTAATATTGATAGCGTGCATACGGAGAATTATATTTTATAGAATGATTATTAGGATGACTTTTATTATTTTTTAAAGTGCTCTTTCGAAAAGGAATATAAGAATCAGAATAACGTTCAATTTCATTTCTTAAAAATAAATTAACTTCACCATCTTGTTGTAAACCATGTCTTTTAAGAATTTGATTTATTGGATTTAGCTTTATTTTTACTTTAAAATTTCCACTTGCCATTATTCAGATACTCCAATTTTAAAATGTTGTAAATTTCCTTTTCTATTATCATCTACACTCACAACCTTAAAAACTTGATATTTTTTCATCAGATTATTAAAATCAAATTCATCATTAATTACTCCTTCAATTATATAATCATCTGTTTTAATATCTATATTTTCCGTTGTAGGTATGTAAATTGTTCCTGTACTAGCTGTTTGGACACCTTTATCTATCTGATTATTTTTTTTATTATGCCTAAAATAGACTTGTTTAAAATGTATTTTAGAAACATTCTCGTCATTTTCAAAGTGATATACTGTTATTTGATGTATAAAAAATTTCTTATTCATAATCACTCACCTCTATATAGTAAATAATTACCATCTTTTCCTACCACATCCCATAGTTGTTCTTTTAAAACAATCTCTTTTTTATTAGCATATTCTTTTTTTATTTCATCAGGTGTAGAGTATGTTTCACTCCATCCTTCTATATTTTGCGATTTTAAATTTCCTATTTCAGATAGTTTTACATTTTGCTCATTAATTAAGTCAATAATTAAGCAAGTAGCATATTTTACTTGCTCAGGAATATTGTATATATCAATTCTTCCAAAAGTTCGTATATTAATATAACTACTTGCCTCTATTACTAGTCTATTAAAGTTATCAGGTATGCTATCAGCACCTAACAACTCAATATATTCTTCTTGGTCTATGTATTTAAGCATACCTATCAACTCCTTATTTTTTATTTGCTTTTGCTAATTCAGCTTTCACTGTTTCTAACTCTTTTGTTAAATTTTCTTTTTCAGCTTTCACTGTTTCTAACTCTTTTGTTATTTTTGTTAGTTCACTTTTTACCTTTTTTAATTCTGCTTTAGGAGCTAATTCAACTTTAGCTCCCATTCCTACTATTCTACCCATTATTACTTATCCTCCTATTCTTTATGAGAACATGCAATTCCTGCTACTTTATTTTCGTAAGCATCATTTAACCCATAAATTCTATATAACATTTTATAGTTATCTCCATCTTGGTCTTGGTCAGGTGTAAATATTTTTGTTTTAGCATGTTTTGTATATTGTAATAAAGCAGGTTTATGGATAATCATAAAGTTAATATCTTTAGCTGTAGCTGCTTTTTTATATCCTCCAACTTTTTCACCTTCTGATACACCATCGTTTAATTCAATAGCAGTATAAAATCTGTTTTGTGGAACTGTTTTTATACTTGCAAATTTTCCTAGTAATTCTTTTGATTTAGTTGTATCTAAATCTCTTACAAGACCTAAAAGTGTAGAGGTTATTCTTAAATGTCTATTTTCTTCAGGTACTTCATCATCTGTCATTTTATCCCATACAGCTGATATAGCATCTCTTACTTGTTCTCCTGTAGTTAATGTCTCTACTCTTTCTGTTATTCCTTCTATAACTGAATATGTCGCATATCTTACTGCATCAACTTCAGGTACTACTTTTTCTTTCAAGAAATTACTTGATAGATTTGCAAAAATTACTCCACCAGTTTCTTCATTATCAATAGCATCTGTTTTTAATTTTCTTCCTCTTTCATAATTAAACGCTACTGTTTCGTTAGTTAAAGAAATATCTCCTTCTGTATAACCAGAGTTTCTATCATAATCAGCTAATCCATCCATATCTAATTTTGGTACTATAATTTCATTTGCGTTAGCACCTGCTTTAACTAAAGCTCCATCTATATCAAACTCTGCTGTAGTTGATACTTGTTTATATACTTTATCTAGTAATTCAGGAGCATATTTTTTAAATTTTTCTATACTATTCATTATAAATCATCCTTCCTTTATTTCTTTTCTTGGGATATTCCCATTATCCTTTCAAAGTCTGCGACTTCATTATTTAAATTGTTTGTACCTGGTGTACTATCTGCAAAAGTTGGCTTTGGCTTTGTATCATTAAAAGCTTCTGCGTACTGCTCTTTGAACCCTTTTACTAATTCTTCACCACCAAGTAATGTATCTCCGTCGAATTTAAGTTCTTTTTCTTTTATTCTAGAGATAACTTCTTTTTTGTAGATATCATTTTTTAGATTTAATCCATCTACATACTTTTCAAGCTTATTGTTAAGCTCCATTTCAGCTATTTTAGCCTTATAGTCGTTTTCTGCTGTTTCATATTTTGTTTTATAATCTTCAGCAGATTTTTTGATAGCCTCTATATCCATAGATTTATAACTATCAATTTCTTTGTTTGCATTAGTTAATAATTCTTTTGTATTATTAACTTCAGCTTCGAGAGTTTTTACTTTTTCATTAGCCTTGTTGATATCCTTTCCATTTTCATCCATTATTTGGTCAATTACAGTATCTTCAAGACCTAATCCTTTTAAAAATTCTCTTTTCATACTTAATCCTTTCTTTTGCTACACTTTATTACGCAGGTCGTATCTGCTTGCTCACGTAGATTTACGTCATTGCGGACATATAAAAAGAGCTATAGATTTCTCTATAACTCTAATTAACTATTTTTTTGATTTTTCATTTAATATTTTCTTTAAGTATTCCTCATATTCTTGCATAGTTTCTTCACCATGATACCACCCTCTTGGAGCATTTCCATGTATTTCTTTATACTTTTTTCTTAGTTCATATGCTTTATCGCTTAAACTTGCCATAAAATTACACACCTTTCCATCAACCTATTTAACGGTGGAATTTCTTTAAGTAGTTTTCTTACTGCTACATCATCTATTATTTTTGCACTAATTAAATTAGCAGACAATTCGTTAATTCTAATAACATCATTTTTCCAATATTCTGGAGAATGACCATAATCTCCTAGTAAATTTCCATCGCTTAATACAGACATTATATCACATATTGTCATATTTGACTCGTTTTCTTTCAAGAAATTACGAAAAAAAGTATAGTTGTTTTTTAAATACATTTTTGCTTTATTCATTTCTGTTACTAATTCATTTAAATTTTGATTAGTTATATTATTTCTAATATCTTTTAAATGTGCTATTTCATGTATAATACTTTCTTCAAAGTTATAATATTTAAAGTCTGGATGAGATGTATCAACAATAATTTTATCTTTAGTTTGATTGTATACAAATGGAGCTTTAGATAATTTTTCTTCTAAAACATCTTCTTCTTTGATACTTTTATCTATAAAATCATATGCTTTTTTACTTAAAACTATATCATTTAAATTTGCAGCTTTATTTATTACTGATGGAATTTCTAAATTAATTTCCACTTTCAACTCTTCAAGTTCTTCATCTGTATACACTCTGCCCATACCTTCAAAATACGGAAACATTGAATGTCTACAATTCCAACCACCTAACCCAGGACCTGTACCATAGCCAGTAACTTTAACTAAACTAGGATATTTTTTACTTTTACCACTTCTACTGTATATTTTTCCTTGCCATTCAGCATGTTCAGGTCTAGCTCCACTATGTGCTGTTACTTCTACTAAGTCACATCCGCATTTCTTCTGCTCTTAATTCTTGCATTTTCAAACAAGTTTGATTTACTCCAGTCATAACTGCTCTTTTTACTGCACTCTTTATATTTAATCTGTATCCACTATCATATTCTACTTGTACACCATCGCCAAATTGCTTAATAGCTTTTCTTATAGCTGTATTATAATCAAATGCACCACTTGATATTTGCATATATGCATCGTTGCACACTTCAATAAATTTTTCTTGACTAGTATTTGCAGTTGTAAGTGTTAAATTATATAAACTACCATTTGTTTTATTCAAAGTATTTTTTAAGAGATTTAACATCGTAGTTTGTTGCTTTATAGGTATAGGATTTAATCCTTGTTTTTTATATATTTTATCATCATATTTTAAAGCCTCAATGGCACTATTTTCAAATGTTTTCTTTACTATTTTTTCACTTACTCCACTATATTTTGCTACTTTTTCTATAATATCATCATATAATAAACCAGCCTCTTGAGCTATTCGTATTTGAAATCTAGCACTTTCTGTCATTTCAAAATCTGTGTTTTTTAATCTTCTTACTACATCTTTTATAATTGAATCTTCTAATTTTGAGTATATATTTATAGCATCATCTGCTACATTTTTTAAGTAATCAGGAGTTAACATCTACATCACTCCTCATCAAATATTGCATTTTCAGATTTTTCTTGTTTTATTCTATCAAGCTTTTCTTGTGCTTGTTCCTCAGTAAGTCCATATCTCCACATTAAATAGTCTAATTTGCTACCAAGTCCAAGGTTAGTTTCTTGTAATCTTATTCTTTGTTCTGATTCTGTATCAACAATTATACTATCATCCCATTCAGCTGATACTTCATATTCTCCGCTAGGGGCTAATTCATATAAATCACAGTAAACATCTAATATTTTTACTAAGTGCTTTAAAGCATATTCTAAACTCTTTTGCATTTGTGCTACAGAAGCGTAAGAACGTTGTTTACTTGCATTTATTTCTGTGGCTGTTTTATCAACTGATTGTGGGTCAGAAATAGTTCCATATGCTAAATTACATTGGAACTCAATTTCTTGCTTTATTTTATTTTCTCCTCTTATGAACCCCTCATCACGTAATTGTGGACTAAATTCTTTATAAAAGTTATCTTCATCTGTATTAAGTGTTTTAACAATTTTACTTCTTATAGCTTTTCCTGTACCATCATTCTTTATAGCCTCAATGTCAGCATATATACTTCTTTCTGCACTTTCATATTCATAATCAAGTCTGCTTGCTTGTATATCAGCTTTTCTTATACTATCAATTGCTTTATGATACACAGATGGTCCTAAGCAAGATTTAGTATCTATATTATTGCTTAAAGGTACCTTATAATAAGCAAATAAAGGTCTTTCTATATTTTGTATAATTGTTCTTTCTGATAATTCACTCCATTCAGCAATTTCGGATAAAGAAGTAATTCTGCCTAACATAGTGCTATTATAGCTTTCAGTTACATATACTTTATTTTCTATAATATAATCAGTGCCTTGCAATGTATGTGTTTCAAGCCTAGTATATATCTTATCTCCTTTTGTAATTTGACTACTAAATGCCATGCTTGTTATATTACCTGCACTGTCAAATTTAATAGGTTTGCAATCTGTTTGGGGTATATAATCTATGTAGAATTTATTTGCCTTGACATATGGCTTGAAAAAACCTCCACCTACTGCGTTAAACAATGCTAATTTTGATTTAAGTTCTTCTAATACTTTTTGATAATATTCATTTATATAATCAGCTCTAGCACTACCTGTTACTTCAGATTTCATTTCCAAAGTAATAAGCCTTGCAAATTCTTCTGCTATACTTGCACCTAATTGCAAACTTCTTACTTCTTCATTTAACCAAGGAGCATTATTAGTAAATATCTTTAGCCATAAATTCATTGCTTTATCCATTTCATTTGAAATAGCTGTTTTTACTTTTAACGCATCTTCTATTGTAGACTTACTTAACATTTTGTCTATCCCCCTTAAAAACCATTCTTTTATTTTCTCAAACATTTATAACACCTCATGCTACTTTACTTGCTGCATATCTCATATAACCTTTAATATGCTTTTCAAAACTATATTCAAATGCATCTAATGTGTCAATATCCGATGTACCATCATCGAGCCTCTCATCTTTTCCTTGCTCTTTGGGTTTATCATTCCATACTGCATTTTCAAATGCATCTTCTAAAGTTTTACAATTTCTAGTCATATAAAAAATACCACATGCCATAAGCATTGTAGTACCTCTAATTCTATCTATTATTTCATTCTTAATACTATTTCTAACAATAATATGTGGAAAATCCTTATAGCACATTTCCTTTATTCCGTTGATAAGTGTTTGTTCTGCACTATCTGGATAAATATAATCTATTTGACCATATAAAAATTGAACTTGTATTATAAACTCTTTTACAATTTGAATTAATTGTTTAGGAGTTATCCCTTGAGCTGGTATTCTTTTACTTACTAATGCTGTAAGTTTAGAATAATTTCTTTTTATTCCACTTGCAACTAAAGTATGTGCAGAACCGTTACCACCAAAATCCATTCCTACTTGTATAAAATCATAATCAGGTTCATCAGTATAAAAACTTTCCTTATTATTTATATATATTTCATATATAGCACCTTCGGCTGTACACCATAAACCAAGTACATTACGTTTATAAAACACACCTGTGAACATTCTTCTATATCTTTCTTTTACTGCTTCAGATAATGTTAAATTGTCTTCCATGGTAAAATGTAAATATAAAAGTTTCTTTTCTTCTAACTTATCCACAAATTCTAATTTAAACCAATGTTTTGGATTTTTAGGGTTACAGTTAAACCAAAATTTAGAACCTTCTACAGAACATCTTGCTAATCCTTGATCTACAAAACTATATGGCATTAAAGCCACTTCATCAAAAAATATACCAGCTAATGTCAT
>ULPC01051996.1_pt1 | contig 12382 bp, 11 predicted proteins | sample 1953181 | NCBI WGS metagenome assembly ULPC01 (sample SAMEA4835620, study PRJEB28245) | human gut metagenome | biome: gut microbiome; material: fecal sample | place: Denmark | collected 2008
ACAAATACGGACAGCAAATCATTTCCGACAAATACAATGCGGAAATGTTGGCGGAAGCGATGTGCAAAATTTTGGGTTATCACTATAAACCCGACCCCGAAAAATACTGGAAACAGGGCTTTTCTTCCGAAAAGAGCTTTATCTACACAACCACGATGAGTATGCAGGAAGAGGCGTTAAGCAAACTGGCGGACGATGTCGGTGATAACAACCTTTTGATTTGTTGCAGCGCGTTTATCGGCAACCCGAAAGCGTATCCGAATATCTCGGTCAAAAAAATCCCTGCCGCCATTTTGAAAAAATGCGAATGGGGTATGGAAGGCTATCCCTTAAACATCTCCGCCTACCACCCGACCGACGAAGATTTTGAATTTGATGAGGAAGAATAGTTTTAATGGCTTCAGATGAGTTTGATTATAGTAAAGACTATAGCTTTTCGGGCGTTTTTTGGTTTGAAAACGAATTTGAAAATAGATTGTCTGGAACCTTAGAATATACGCCAGAAAAAGGTATCCTATTATCTTTATCGTCTGTTGCTTTAATGGGAACTTCATTTTTACGTCTTGGGGATTTTTGTGCAATACAGAAAATGTATGGAACGTTACAATATAATGGAAATACTACAAACATAACTTTATTAGATGTAATGCTTTGGAAGAGAGCTGATGCATTCGGTGAAAGTGGAGCATCTATGCTTTTAGAAGGTAGCGCAAGATTTTTAATTGCCGATATTCACCTGAAAGAAAATAAGATTAAATCGTTAAATTTAGAATATGATGATTGTTTTAAGGGCATATTTTTTTATCATACTTCTCCCGAAAAAATTTCAGAAGTTCAATCGTATATTAAACAGCCAATAAAATTATCAAATGCAAGCATTTCATTCGACGTTTTTTACACACAATTGTCAATGTACCATGCGGATCAACTCGATGATATTCTGTGCGATACGTTTAAGCACAAAAAAAACTCACCAATGAATGAATTTAAGAAAATAGTAACACCGTTTCTTGAAAACCATAAGCATGAGATAGGGATAAGGATAAAACCGCGCTCTGTTGTAAAAATAAAAGGAAGAATATCTGATATCAGGAGATATGCAGAGATAGAAAACAAATGGCGTTCATTCTTTGAGTTGATAATCGACAAGCCAATAACCATAAAAAACGCATGTATTGGGATTGAATGCATTTTAGATGACGGTCAAAAATATAAAATATACAAGCCTATTTTATTCCAACAATATCCCATACCAACACGAAGGGGGGCAAATTGGCATAAATTCCATTTACCGATTACGATTGATACCTTTTTAGGAAAAAATGATTTATCAAAATTACAAAAGCCATATGAAAAATGGGACAAATTACACGACGATAAGAAGTGGAAGATAGTTATCTATGGTATAAAATCTATTATTTATAAAGATAAATTGATAAGAAATGAAGATTTTATAATTTTATTTTCATATATTCAAACTGTAATGAATATTTTAGGATATGAAAAAGATAATATGGATCAGTTTATTTTAAAATATGCAGATAAAAAATGGAAAAATGAAGTTAATAGACTTTTGAAAGATCTTCCTGAAAAAGAGACCATGGGTGTAAGAATAAGTGAATTACGAAATTCTATTGCTCATCCAAAATCGGCAGAAAAAAATAATGGAAAATATTTTAATATAATTACAAATGAAATTTTGATGCAGAAAATATATGGTTATTTATCCGGCTTGTTTATAAAAATGGTTTTACTCCATTTATATAATTTTAAAAAAGAAAACTTGAAAAAATATATTGAACGTTTTATTCAATCAAGAAGCGGCTTTGCAAAAGTAAAATACAATAAAAATTATTCTGCCTATCAAAAAAAGATTGAAAATGAAATAAACAAACGGAAAAAATCTACTCCACACTCCAGCTGACATCAAAAATCGTTTCTGTTGTGCTTTCGGTTTTCATTGTTCGTTTCTTTGCGGCTGACAGACGGGAAAATTTCTTGTCCAAATCCTGTTCAATGTCAAACGTGTTGAAATCGGTATTATCCATTTCTTTCTGCATACGTCTGATTTCCTCATCAAGCGCGAGCTTCTTTTCAAAATTCTTTTCCATTTTGAATTGCCGTTTCAAGCTGATAATCTTGTTTTTCATTTTATCCCCTTTTAAATGAATCGCCTGTTTTTCATCAATCAGCCATCGGCTCAATTTATCGATTTCCGATTTCAATAACTCATCTGTCCGGCGTTTTTCGCTCTTTTCGCGCTTCTTCAAATCCTCATCGTGCAAGCGCGTTAAAAACTCTTGAAACCGTTCCGTTCCCACGTCTTGCGTTCCAATAACATTATCAAAAATTTCCGTAACGGGAATGTTTAACCGTCCCCCGTTTGCGTCAATCACTGTTGCAAGCAAGTGAAATGCGTTTTCCGGTGCGGTTGTGTGAATCAATGATAATTTCAACCGTCCCCGACGACCGCTTTTCAGCTTCTCCCCTGCCTTTAAAATCAAATGACCGGCGGTGGAAGTCAACGATAACGCCTCGTTCAAAATGCGCTGTCCGAATTCGCTGTCGGGATTATACGGTGTTGCCGAACGGTTTAAAGCTTTGCGCTCCTGCGACGATAAAAAACGGGTATTGTCACGCTTTGAAAAATCCAGTCTGAAACTGAAATCATTCGCGAATTTAATCTCCGTCGGTAAATGAAACACTTGTTCTTTAAACTGACCGAAAACGTGTTCCTGTTCGTTGATGAACAGTTCCGGGTGGTTCTTTTTCAACATCAAAACCGTTAAATCCCAAAAAATGCGTTTGCGCCGTTCCAAGTAGTCTTCCACCCGATCTTTCATCAAGTGTAGTTTTTCCTGCGTTGTCGGATTCAGGTTTTCTAAAACAAGCTGTTTCGTTTCTTCCAATTTTTCTTCGCGTTTGACACCCAAGCTTGCTTGCAATTCGTCAAACGCGCGGTTGATTTCCTCAGTCGTCCGACAAAGTTCAAAAATCGAAGCAACCGCCTTTTCAAAATCGACACCGTCTGACAGGGTTCCCAAAATCTCGTCACTTGCCCCGAAAACACCGTCAAACAGTTTGAATTTATGACGCAAAATCTCATACAGACGAACATCTGCAATATTCTTCTTGTTGATAAAATTGATAATGACGACATCGCATTTCTGACCATAACGATGCACACGCCCGATACGCTGTTCCACCCTTTGCGGATTCCACGGCAAATCGTAATTGACTAACAAAGAACAAAATTGCAGGTTAAGACCTTCTGCGGCGGCTTCAGTAGCAATCATGATTTCCGCGTCTTCCCGAAAGGCTGTAACCAATGCTTTTTTCATGTCGTTAGAACGCGACCCCGTCAGATCCGAAGAATGATTTTCAATAAAGTCGTTGTATATCCTGTTACATAACGGCGAATTGTTCTGCCCGTTAAACGTGACGATTTTATCCTTAAAGCCGTTGGCGGACAGATAATCATACAGGTAGTTTAATGTCCTGTTGCTTTCGGTAAAAATGATGGCTTTGCGAAGCCCGCCCTTTTCCTTTATTTTTTCAAAACCCTGTTGAATCGCTTCAATCAGCTTTTCCGTCTTTCCGTCAACTTTAATTTCCGATGCGGAATCAATCAACTTCTGTAAAAAGGCTTTTTCGGATTGAATTTCCGCCAGAAAGGGTTGGCTTGACATTTGAGGGGAGGAAGTCTTCATCACCGTTTCGTCTGTGTAATCCTCTGACAAGTCCGTATCGTTCAACAAGGCTTGCAATCCCGTTTCGTCCACAACTCCGGATCGCTCCATTTCCGACAAACGATCCATCAGCCCCTCTAATGTCCCTTTCACAGCCGATGTTGATGAACTCATCAGTTTGCGAACCATCAGGACTATCAACGTCCTAAAACGCGTCGTTATCGCGATTTTTGAAAAATCCTTCACATACGCGGATACGTTTTTATACAGTTCTTCTTCGGCAGGGGTAGGATCGAAAGCAACCGTCATCGCTTCCCTGTTCGTGTATTTGATATATTCCAGAACGTCTTTGCGTAAAGTTCTGTGCAAAACCGTCTTCAAACGATCTTTCAGTTCGTTATGACGGCGTTCCGAATATAAGTAGTTTTCTGTAAACGCGTATTCGTTACCTAAAATGCTCGGGTCGATAATCGATACTAACGAAAAAATATCCATCAGCGAATTCTGAATAGGAGTTGCCGTCAGTAACAGCTTTTTTCTGTTCAAAAAAACTTCGTTGATGTCGCTTGCGATTTTTGTTTTTCCTTTATAGAAATTCCGTAATTTATGCGCTTCATCAATGACGACCAAATCCCACTCAACCGATTTGAAAATTGATTTAAGCTGAACCGCGCAATTATACGAACAAACGACAATCCCCTGAAATCCCCTCATTTCCTCTTGGTAGTTCTTCATATCGATTACACGGACGGGTAAATCAAACTTTTCCGTTAACTCGACCTGCCATTGCTGACACAGACTTGCCGGAGCAACAACCAGAATTTTTGTGTTTCCCCGCGAAAAATATTCGGAAATAACTATACCCGCTTCAATCGTTTTTCCCAAACCGACTTCATCGGCTAAAATAACTCCTTTAGACAACGGGGATTTCAATGCGAACAATGCCGCGTCGATCTGATGGGGATTCAAATCGATTTTTGACGTTTCCAGCGAACCGGATATGTTCCCTATATCCGTTTGATTCGCGGAAGAAAGCACTTCCAACGCCCAGTATTTTGCCTTTATATCGTTCGCATTTGTCATACGGAAATTATATCGATTTTTAGGGAAAAAGAAATAGTGTAACCGTATCTGTAAAAGTTGTTTTATCCCACAAATCGAGAAGATCACCCAAACGGGTAAAATAATAATTTTGTATATGAAAACCGGTCATGGTGATCGGTTCCTTTTTTTAAAGGATATACAAAATGTTCGAACACAAATACAGTAATTATTCCATCGTCGGAGCTGAAAATGCGGGTGTCGTTAAAAGACCGGTCAAAAATCACAATACCGGTTATAAATATCGGAACAAATTGCGTCGGTTTCTAAAAGAATATCAGTTTGAATGTAAAGAGGGACGATGTGTTCCTACTGTTCCTCCCGAATTAAAACCACTAATTGATCAGCTCCGTTTTCTGTTCCAACTGGAACGCGACAATATTGAGAACATCATCAAAAAAGCCTGTCGCATGAAGATAAATGACACCAAACAAAAGAAGTGTGGAAAACAGAATACAAACCGCAAAAACAAACGCAATAAACGAAATCAAAGAAGAAGGAGATAATCGTCATGACAAAATCAAATAACAAATCCAAACCTTATAAATTTAGTCAACTGGAAGACTTGTTGGCCTCTCCACCTTTGGACGAAAAGGATACGGACATGGCGTTTCAATATACCGACAAGAATACATTACGTGAGGTTGTCAGGGGGTATAAATTCTATTTGAATGGTGAGGAGGAAAAAATCAAAATTCCTCCGGCTTCCTATATCAACGGGATCGGAATTGAAAGCAATGATGAGAAGATTATGTTGGCAACCTGCAACCTGTATCATTTGTGGGACAAATCCCCTTATTGGTTGCAGAAAAAGAACGGGAAGACGCTTTATATCTTTGGGATCAGCTATTCCGAAAAACTGAAATCCTTTATCGTCGGCGGATACCTTGAAAACAAAAAAGGAGAAGGACGGTTTGTTGCTTTCCGATGGAAACAACCGGTCAATACTATCGCGCTTCTTGCAGACGCAATAATATCGGATCATGTTCCCGACGGGGTTCGTTTAAAGAAGGAAACAGCCCTTTACCGACTGTTCAACGTCGCGTGTGTCCAAAAGAGTGTAAGTTGTTGAAAATAAGCACTAATTTGACTTTTTGACCCGTTTTTGATATACTACACCTATCATCGAAAATATCGGTGATAGGTGTTTTTTGATATTTGCACAATTTGGGACTGAAACAACCGCATTACGCGGAAAGGGTACTTTTGTGCATTTTTCAAGGGGTGGGGGTTAAAAAAATGAGGTGTCGAAACGAACGTCATTTTAATGAAAAAACGATGAAAATAAGGGTGTTGAACGACCGGTTCAGAAGGACTTTTCACGGAGGAAAGGTTCTAATGACCTCCGGAGTTTCCTCTCTTTCTTTTCCGCAACAGATCGTTTTACAAAATCTTGTCCGAACATTTGACGAGTTTGATGAAGACAACGACCCGTACGGTGAACACGACTTCGGTAAAATCGACTTCAACGGTGAACCGTATTTCTGGAAAATCGACTATTACGATGTTGATTTCGAAGGTTTGTCTCCCGACCCGACGGACGAAACCGTTACCAACCGCGTCTTAACGGTGATGAGGGCTGATGAGTATTAAAGGGTTCAAACAAGGGAATTTGGATAATTTCTGTTCTTTTTACTCTTTAATCAATGCCATTCGTGCAACAGGGTTTGAAATGAATCAGGAAGACAGTCAGTTTTTATTGAACGACGCGATTGAAGACCTTGAACCTTCTGATTTCGTAAAGGTGATGTTGCATGGAGCCGGTCACAAACTTCTGATTAAAATATCCAAAAAGTTGAATACATCACTTGATAGGATATTTGACCACAGATTTAAAATGACGCGACCGTATAAACGGAAAGAACCGAAACTATCCGCAGTTTTGAAAAAAATGACAGATGCGAGGTCAAAGAACACCGGAATTATCGTTCGAGTGTCCTCCGATACCTTCGACCACTATTCCGTCTTTGACTGTGTTGAAAATGGTAAGGTGCGCTTTATCGACAGTGACCACATGCCGAGTTTACCGGTAAAGGAAATATCGACCGACGGGGAAAAAAAATATGAATTACATCTTAAAAATGTTTATTTTCTGCAAATCCGAAAATCTGAATAAACATACATTAATTCATATTCTTTTATTTTTTCGCAGAATACTGCGGTTTTTTGAAAGTTCAAAAACAGGGGGAAAAAGCAACATATTCATCAACGCAAACGATTTTTACGTTAATGAAGATTTTTTATGGAGGTAGATAATGAAACGGGGAAAAGCCAAATTATTGACCGAAACCGACATCAAAAACTGTCTGCGGTACATCGACGATATGGAAAACGGTGAACGCAATCGCGCAATGTTTGAAATGATGTTGAACACCGCATTACGGATACATTCGATTCAGAAATTGACAATCGGTCAGGTCTATGACGACGACTTCAAACCGCGAGACAGCTTCTTGTTGCAACCTGAACAGAATAAGGGACATAAGAAGTCGTTGCAAGTTTACATCAACGCGACCTTGAAAAAAGAACTAATCCGATACGCAAAACATCTGGTAAACGTTCTTCCTCCAAACCCGTCTGATTACCTATTCCGGTCGAATAAAGGAGGATTCCTGTCAAAGCAACAAATCATCTACACGTTCCGACGGATATTCGACGGTGTGGGACTGGATAAACAATATCGGTGTCATAGTTTGCGTGCGACCACTCTGACCAAGTTGATGGACGCGGGATACCCACTGCCGCTGATAAAAGAAATCTCCGGTCATTCGTCAATTTCAACCCTATCGATTTATTACCGTTCCAACCCGAGGAATATCATAGAAGCATTGCAATCCATCGGGTAAAAAAACTTCAAAATACTGTCAAAACAGGGGGATAATTAATGAGCAAGCTCATTAAATGTTTTGTTTCATAAAAAAGAAGAGTTCCCCACAAAAACAGAAATGCGGGAAACTCTTAAAAAATAGATGTTGTCTCGACGGGCTATTCTTTCAAGACACTATCATTTTGTTCATTTTCACTTTTTTTAGAAACAGAAATGGTTATGAGAAATCCATCAATTTCGATATTGTCATCACACTTTTCTTCATTCTCTTTTACTTGAGCTATGAGTTTTTCATAGGCTGAAAAAACTTTTTTCTTATTATCTATTTCCTTTTTCTTCTCATTTTCCTTTTCCTTTTTCTTATCATCTTCACCAATTTTATCCGCTAAAAAACGTACCGATTTTATTCCGTCATTTTCTAACCGATTTTTAAGATTATCAAAATTATCAAGGCAATCTTTATACTTATCTTTGCAGTAATTATACGCCTTATTATAGGTTCTCTTTTTTTGTGAAAAAGAATTTGTTTTAAAATCGGTACCATAATTGCCAAAACACAGATAAAACAATTGCTGAAAAACCTCCTCATATTCAGGTTTTCTTCCTTTTCCGTTCAGGAGTCCCTTTTCTTTAAGAAGATTTTCTGCTTTTTCTTTCAAGAGCTTTTTAGCTTGTTCAGACTGCTCAATTTTAGACGTCTGTTCACATAATGATATAAGGAGATTGATCCCTGTTTCTTTTTCCTCTTTAATAGCATTATTATTCTGTTGACGGGCTTCATTTCTTTTTTTAGAAGCGTCTTTCTCTTTTTGAATAAAACCGCAAACAACCTTAATCGCATCGTCAACAAGACCTCCATCTGGGGTTTCAAGATTATTTTCTTCTTTATTCATGTTACTTTCTGTGTTTTCAGTAGTATTTTTATCTGTAATCATGTTTTTCTCTCCGTTTTCAAAGTTTTCTTCGTTTTCTTTCATATCTTCATTCCTTTCATCTGTTTTATTTGAATTGTCGTACATTTTTTCTTCCTCCTGATCGGTGGTAGCGTTGCTTAAATGTGTATTCATTTCATCATCTTCTTGTTTAAATTCACTGGTTAAAGTTGTTTCCCCTTGGGAAATGCTACAGTTTTCTGTCATATTGACCTTCTTTCAGCCACTCAGGGCGCAAAAGTTACACCGTATTAGCGAAATTCAATCCGCTAATAAAAATTAAGTAAAAAAAGATAGATATAAGCGACGACTAAGGAACCGTATGTGATTAAACAATAAAACACACACGCAATTCACAATCGAATGTCGTTGTTGATCTATACTGTTATATTGGGAAGATTTGATATATTAGTGCCATGTTGGCCTCCTCTTTAGCGGGTAACTAAAACCTAACCAATGAACGCCCGCAATTTGGAAAAAATCCGTTCATTGATTATGTATTTATAGTAGCAAAAAATGATAAAAAAAGCAAGAAAAATAAGCAATTTTTTGAAAAAAATTTCTTAAAAAATATGTTTGTTTTCAATGGGTTGCAGGCGATAAAACGTATACCTAGAAACGACATTTTCCGGCTTCAAAAAAATAAATTATTTAAAATAATTTATTTATAAAAATAACAACAATTATTTAATTTCAAAAATAACAATAGATTCTTTTGTAGAAATGTAACAAATGTTTAACAATCAATACTTGACATTTACAGGATTGTTTACTATAATTTGTCTAGGTTTTTATGTTTTAGCGTAAATTGTGATGTAAAATAAAGCCAAGGATCTGTTATTAAAGCGTAAAACGATTATCAACTAAACATTTGTGAACTCGGGTTTGAAAACCAAAAGATCCAAAAGCATAAAAATCAATCCTTAATCGTATCGGAATGGGTGTCGGTATTCCATTCTTATTGAATTAACTATGGCTATTTATGCCTGAAAGAGAGTTTTTTTGTGACTCAAATAACACGTCAATGGCAACCTGAAACGCCAAAAGAATGCATGGAACGTAACGAACAGATCGTCAAAGCTTTAATTGACGATCCTAAATGGAGAAGTCGAGCCAAAAAAATTCAAAACTGTGACAAGTATGATCCGTGTGGAGATGTCTTATGTAGCAGGTGCCGACGGGATATACGCAGGGGGTTTGTTGATTTTACAGGCTCTTGTTTGTCGGGCCCCTTGTTCAAGGTCGATCTGATTGAACCGGTCAATGCCGACTGTGGAACAACAGATGTCAAGACATTGAAAAACAGATTGCGTCAACGCACCAACAGAGCTTTTTCTGATGTTGATGTAAAGATTGTTGGTTCCTATGACATCTGCCTAAATGAAGACAACACAGGAGAGTTTGATACATTTTGGAGTCCTCATTGGCACCTGATTGTATCTGCTCCTGAACTGACAGGGCAGGATATACATGAACGTTTTGCAAGATACTTTTACACAACTAAGGAGATACAAAGACCTGTAAAGGTTACTGCGGTTCGTGATGGTGAAGAAGATTGGGCTTTCTCTTATTGTTACCCAGCATACTTCCCGCGAAGAACCCGATACTTGCATCCCGAAACAGAGAATAGAAACGCTTATTTTACGTCATCAGAGCATCGGTTAAACGCTTCGCAAATGAGAGAACTTGCCGAAGTATTATCCGACGTTTCAGGGTACGATCTTCTGTTTTTTTATGGAATCAATCGTAAATTCAATATCAACAAAAGTATTTTTAGAAATGGAGAATTTTAATGAAAAATACATTAAAACAGGGTGACGAACCCTCTAACTCGTCAAAAGATAAAAAAGTGAATGCAACACAGCATCTAAAAAAAAGAAAAGGTAAACCCATGAAAACCGTTTTTTCGTCGTGTCAACGTACCACAAGCGGAACAGGCCTTTTTCTATGTAAAGATGAACAGGGAAAGAATTGTTTAGCTTTAGAATTTATGACGATAATGCATGAAAAAAAGGAGATCGCATTTCCAACGAATCTTCTTAGCGACAAGAAGAAATTAAGGGGTCTATTGTCAGATGCAGGATACCAGCTTAGGTTGTTAGACTATGATGTTGAAGAGATACAAATGTTGTCAAAAGAAATAATGTTTAGTGGCAACTTGTTTCAAACGAACGGCTTTCATTCTGTACAAGATAAAACCTATTTTGTCCTTGGTAAGACAGTATTCCCCGAAAGCAAAACGGCATTGTCAATATGCGAACATTCTGACTGGATAGAGGCAAAAGGAAAATCTGAAACGCAAAAGGAACTTTTGGAAAAACTATCCGACAGTCCCCCTGTCTTTATGGCGGTCGGAATGGCTTTTCTAGCCCCATTAATCAAGCTGTTAGACGCAGAAAGTTTCGGCCTCTTGTTTTTCGGACGGTCAAGTTCCGGTAAATCAAAACTTTTGTATTTGGCTACTTCAATTTACGGTTATCGCCAGAAGCTTTCGACATGGTTTGCGACTGATAACGCTCTGCAAGAAGAAGCGGAGAGGAATAACGATCTGATTACGTTACTGGACGAGGGACGCACCTGTGAGTCTGATTCCGAACGGGTTGCCAAACGGATAGGAAGGCTTGCGTATGCTTTGACAAGCGGAGTTTCCAAACAGCGTTCAAAGACCTACATCGATCTGAACCAACAAAAGAAGCAATGGAACACACTGTTGTTATGCACGAATGAACATTCTTTGCGGGAGCTGTCTTCAATATCCGGCACCAAACAAGACTCGGGGGAAACACTTCGTATCATTGATGTTCCAGTTGATTATGGTGACACTTCGGAAGGTGGACGGAAAGGGATTTTTAGAACGCTCCCTGACGGTCAACAAAGTGGGGCAAATCTTGTGCGAGAACTTGAAAAAAGCGTTATTGCAAATCATGGTCAGTTGGGACGTAAATACGTGCGGTTTTTGACTCAGAAGATTAACGATGGAAAAGAAGATCTGTTGAAACAGAAATTGGAAGCGTATGCAAACGATTTTTTATCTGATGTACAGATAAAAGGTCAGGGAGGATATGCGGAACGACTAGGAAGACGGTTCGGGCTGATTTACGCAGCTTTAAAGTTTGTCGCCGAACAAAAATTTGTTCCTTGGAGTGAGCGTCTGATTTTAGATTCTGTCTCGGAGATGTATCAGCGAACGTTGGACTATGCTTCAAATCCTAAGGATCTGATGGAACAAGGGATTCGAGCTTTAGTTAATTGCCTTTCCGACGATAGGCGTATCTTTTCCATTCAGTCAAAAACGGCGTTGGAAGATGTTCAAACCGCCTATAATGAAAATAAGATTTTCAAACTTGACGACCAATACTTATTCCCGTCCAAAAAATTGATAAAAATATTTGGGTCTGAAGGTAAAGCAAACGCCGCTTTAAATGCGTTGCAAGACTGTATTTTGAATGAAAAGACCGAAAACGGTTGGCCTGCAAAAACAATATTATCTGCGAGAGGGAAAAATAGCCGTTTCCGTAAACGCTGTATCGTTTTTGGAAGAACCAAGCTTCTGGAACGATTGGGACTTAACTAAAATCATAGGGGAGGCTTTGAAAAAGAGCCTCCCTTTCTGTTTGAGGGATCATATCCCCTTAATCCCGAACCGCTCCGCGACGGCTTTAAAATCGGCTTCCGTGATGTTTGCGCCTTTACCGTTGACCAGAGACGTGTGTTCACCGTTGATACCTTCCGACGGCGTTAAATCGTAGGCGGGTGACAGTTTCCATTCGCCCGCTTCATCCATCACGAAAGAAAAATTCTTGCTGTGATCGTCCTTGTTACCGATACGGACG
>ULPC01018593.1_pt1 | contig 12282 bp, 10 predicted proteins | sample 1953181 | NCBI WGS metagenome assembly ULPC01 (sample SAMEA4835620, study PRJEB28245) | human gut metagenome | biome: gut microbiome; material: fecal sample | place: Denmark | collected 2008
TTCGTACTCTTGACTCAATTCATTTCTTGGACCATGATAATATAAGTCACCTAATAAAATTATTTTATCTGGATTTTCTCTTTCATTAATTTCTTTTATTTTTTCTCCATAATAGCCTGAACCATGAATATCTGAAATTATTAATACTTTCATTTTTCCTCCTTGTTTATAATATTAATTTTGAATTTTTATTTGTTCATCTTTTATTAATTCATACCTAATAAGTTCTGTAGAGTCCAAATTTTCTTTATGCATATCTATTCCACTTATTTGATGATTGTCATATGTTGTATAATAATAAATTCCTTTTGTAGCATTGCAACAAGATGTATATATTGTAATTTCGAATTTTCCATTGTCTAATTGACAACATCCTCTTTGTTGGTCTACAGAATTAAGTATATGGAAAAATTGATTTACACTTTCTTTCTCTGTATCTCCTGAAACTGAATTCATTTTAACAAAAGCTACTCTTACAAACCTAGATTGAGAAGATAAGTCTCCTGGAAGTCCTATAGCTCCCATTCCTCTGCTATATTGTTGTAAGTCTAAGTCTTTTGAGAATTTATTTTCTGGTGATTTTGGAGACAAGTTCATATAATTATTTAGTTCAAACATTTGCTTATCAAATGGTGGATTATTTGTTAATATGCCTACTGGATTATGGTATATTTTTATTCCTTCCTTTACTGCTTCTACTGTAATTGATTCTGTACTGTCTGAAATAATCCAATGTAATTGTGCTAGTGGTAATTTTTCATTAAATGGTTCATTTAGGAAATTCATATTTTCTATTAATTTTTTTGCTTCTTTTACTGTTGTGCATTGGCTAAGAATCCATGGTATGAATTCGAATTGGGTTATGTTGTCTTTGTTGTCTGCTGGTTCGTTATAGTGGGCATTTCCTACGAAGTTTAGTCCTGCTATACATAGTCCTTTTTCGTTTATTGCATCATAGTATAGTGGGTAGTTTTCTGTTACGTATGCCATTCCTATTATGGCATAGTGATTTTTTATTGCTTTTTGGTGTCTGAATTTTATTTCGTAGTTTCTTGGTGTTATTGTTATTTCGTCTCCATATGATAATTCGTAGTCTAGTGTTCTTCCAAAGTAGAATTCTTTGGTTTTGTAGGTTGTGGCTGTACACATTTGTTTTTTCCTCCTTGTTATATTATTGTTTATTTAAAATATTTATCTTCAATATATTTTTTTCCAATATTAAATACATCTGCATTTTTATTATCAATTAAAATGTTTATTGCTTTTTTACATTGCCAATATATATCATATAAATAATCCCATATTTTTAATTTATCTCCTATTTTTCTCAATTCTTTGTCTTTAACTATTTCAACAAAATCTAAATCGTATTCATCATTTTCTTTATTATAACATTTTTGATATAATACTTTTTGATATATCCCATAATCAAAACGTGCCAAATCTCCAAACAGTTCTGTTCCCGTCACAAACTCTACAAATTCTAAATATAACGGTCTTTTGCTTATATTTCCTAACCCTTCAAATGCAATATTAAAAAACAATTCTACTTCTGACATATTGACTATCGCTCTAGCAACTTTCATTTTACCTAATTTATCATATTTACTTTCTATTTCATTGATAAAGTAATTTATAGCTCCAAATATATAATAATTAAAATTTTTTCTGTCAATCTCTGAATATAAATAAAATATATTTTGTAATTTTTCTATAATCTGTTCTTCTTCATATTCATCATTTTGATAAATGTCTGTCCAATCTTTAATTATTTCTAACAAATTTTCTTTTCTTTTTATTAATTCATTTGTGGCAATATATATATGAATATATGTATTTATAAATTTTGTTTTTTCGTCTTTTTTATATATAATTCCTGTACTATATAATTCATTTAATTCGTTTTCATATTTAGGAATGTATTTTTTCATATCATTATTATTTATATTAAATTTACCTTTTACAAAGCTATCATATGCAATGTCTAAAAGCAATTTATAGGACTTATCTGAAATATTAAATTTTTCATGTAATATATACTCTAAGAATTCCTTTGCAAGTCCAGTTGCAGATTCATCTATTTTTGTTTTCTTATCTATAAACTCTTTATATAGTTTTAAATTATTATATTCATATGAATTATTTTCTTCTGTAAAACTAGATTTCCACCAATTTTCATTTGAAATTAATGGGAACAATATATCATAATATTCTTCATTCTTTTTCTGTACTTTTGGTGATTTTTTTATTTTTATTCCTTTTTCAAATTTCTCTCTTATTGCTTTAATTTGCATTTCATCTATTGATTTATATTTGTAATATTTTGATGTTTTCTCTTCTTGTTTTTTCTCATTTTTCACATCTTCTATAACATTATCTAATCTTTCTCTATCAACATATACATCACAATACCTATACAAATATTTTAACATTTTATTTATATATTTTTTACTATATAAATTTTGTAAACTTGGGATTTCTTCAAAAAATGTATTTTCAATCCACCCTTGTATTATATCTTCTAATTCTTTTCCTTCAATTATTCTTTTGGCTATTTCTTCTGGCATTTGTTCATTTATTATATCCCCTACTTCTTCTGAAATTAATCCTGATATTGCATCCAAAAATTGATATAGATTATCAACCATATATTCTGTATCTTTTTGATATTTAAAAATATCTACACATGTTTTAAAAAACGTTTCACAATCTAATACATCATTAAGAAAATATACCATATCAATATTATCATCTATTATTACATCATTTTTAAACATCTCTTTTGTATAATCATAGAATATATCTGTTGCATCGTCTAAAATATCAATTATTATTTCAGGATCTTCACAAATAAACTGTTCTTCTATTATTTCTTTTAAAAATTTCTCCCTTTTTGGATTAATTCTATTTTTTATTATTCTAAATAAAACCGTTTTTTTATTATAATAAAAATTTTTTAATGTTCTAAAATCTTTTTCTGCTTTTTGTGCTAATTTTTCAGCCATTTCATCTTTTTTTATAATTAAATAAATATATTGCAAAGTCTCAACATATTTTGCACTGTTAATATATCTTTCTATATTTATTTCTCTATATTTTATTTTGTTAATAATATAGTCTGCAATGCTGTGTTTACTTACTTCTAATTCTCTTTCTTCGTTTTTATTAAATGTAGTTTTTATAAAGGAATCACTTAACACGTTTAATGATTTAGCAAATGTTTCTGAATCTATTAATGTGATATTTTCATTTTCTATTATTTGTTTAAATTGCTCTTTTACATATGTTTCTGGAACTTTTACTCCATATAAAACTATTATTGTTAATATAATTTTTTCATATACTGATAATTTTTTATATTCTTCCTCCCATAATTCATCTGGATCATCTAATGCTTTTAACATATATTCTTTTACATTTTGTATGTTTTTGTTTTTTAACCTTTCACATATAAGAGATATTACACCCGGATTAAAATTATCATTTGTAATAACATCCACATAAAATTCATCTTCTACAATTTTTTTATGAGTTTCTGTTCCCAGTAAATTATTTATTTTCATATGATTATATAGAATATTTCCTTTTTCTTCATAACTATAATTTGTTACATCTATTAAATATTCATCTTTTATACTTGTTGATTTATAAAATTTATAAAACAGATTTTTAGCATTATTGTATATATAAGTTCTTGTTGTAAAAATAAGTTTTTTATTTTTAGAATTTTTAAAAATTCCAACTATTTTATCCAATGTGCTATCTGCTATATTTTTTTCTAAATATTCAACATTTGATCCCAAGAAATCATCTAATAAGCAAATTATTTTTTCATCTATAGCAACCTGTTCTTTTATATTTTGTAAATCATCTACATTCCCGTATATAAACATATACCCCTGCTCTATATAGTCTGATACTAATTTTCTTGCTGTTGTAGTTTTTCCAACCCATGGTTCTCCATGTAAAATAACGATATTCTGTTTTTCTAATTTTTCTTTTGCTTCTTTATATGCATTTGTTTCAAAAAATACTTTGTTGGATTTTTTTATTTCTTCTAATTCATATTTTGTATTGTAGTTATAACATACTACTTTTTTATCATATACTTCTGTCTGTGGTAGGGGTCTTATTTCTTTATATATTTTTAAGTCGTTTATAAAATCTATGCATATTGATACTAGTTTATTTTTTGCTAAAGGATCGAATTTTATTCTTTTGGTTTTGCAATTTTTTATTTTGTTTTCTTCTAATATTTGTTCTATTGTTTTTAGATTGAATACTTTGTAATATATTTGTGAGTTTCTGTATTCGTCTATTTCTATAATGAAATAGATTGCTCCAATGTTTGATTTTCTGTAGTTTTCGATGTCTGATATTTTTACGTTGTAGTAGGCTTCGTTTTTGGTTTGTTCTTGTGTGTGTTTATTTGTTCTTGTTTTTTGTTGTGTTTGGATTTTGTTTTTTTGTTTTATATTTTGGCCTTTTACTTGTACTGGTATTATTCCTACTATGTCTGTTGTTTTGTTGCTGTCTTTTTTGTATAGTTCTATTTTTCCATCCCATACTGGTTCTTTGTCTCTTTTTCGTAAGTTTTCTTGTAGGTTGTCGTATTGGTTTATTTCGTTTGTTATTGCGTTTATTGCTATGCTTTCTGTTTTTGATGTGTTCATTGGAGGCTTCCTTTCTTTTTTTCTTTTTTTCTTATTTTATTATTTTTTTGTGGATGTGTCAATGTTTGGGTAGGGGTGATGGAGGGGATTGTGAGTGGTGGGAGTTTTTGTTTTTAGTGAGGTAAGACCTTCGGGTTATGAGCGAGGTTTGACTGGTTTTTGTAGTTTTGTGAAAATTAGAGTTTTTGTTGGTATTTCAGCATTTACAAGAGTTTCGGTTTATAGAACATTTGTGTCTTTTTATGACATTTTTTGAAGTTATTTTACCCAATTTTTACCCAATGGGTAATGCACGGATGTTCGTGGTAATTTGGCTTTTGTCGATACTTTTTGAAAATGAAAAATTTTTAATTTTTAGGAGGATTTAGATTATGAATAATTTAAGAGAAGTTAATGATGATATTTTGAAAGATTGGCTATTATTTAGAGAGGATGAGATTGCTTCTTTAAAAACTGATGAAGATAAAAAGCATTGGATTTATTTTGATGAGATTTCTGAAAGAATTTTGAAGAATGTTCCTAAACAAAATCAAAAGTATGCGAAGAATCAGTTAGATAGACTTGATAAGAATTTTATGGATTATATTTGTTATTGGAATGAGAAGTATTATAGGAATGGGTTCTGTGATGGAGTTGAATTAATTATTGGTTGTATTGATAAATAGTTAAAATTAATCCAAAGTTTTTTCAGAATTTTGAAAAAACTTTGGATTTTTAAGTACTTTTTTAAAGTTTATAAAAAAGTTTTAAATAGTATTTCTAATAAAATAGAATCTTTATAAAATAGCAACTTGAGTTGATTAATATCATTTTATTGTTTCATTTTCAATATATATAGTAATGCATATGCTCTATTATATAAGTATTCTATAAATATTGAATCTGTAATTGCTTCACGCTTTTCTTTTGCCTTATTCAAATACTCATTATGTCTTATATCAAAATATTCATTCGATATTTTCATTAATTCATTAATTTCATTTTTAATAACAGCATACACTTTTCCATCCACATTATTTGATATTTTTTTAGAAGCATTTGAATACTTATCTGCTATTCCTGTGCCATCTTGTATTGATATTATATATTGTAAAGAATCTATTATGTAATCTAATGCACATTTTTTATCCAGATTTTCAGGACTTAATATCATTTCCTCTGCATACTGTATTTTCCTCTCCAACATTGTGTAATTAATTATTTTATCATTTAAATTAGTTGTTCTATATCCAGATTTAATAACTTTTCCTTTTTGCAACTTAAACGGCATTCTAAATTTCTGAAATATCGCATTTACATCTTTCGTGAAGTCATATCTTTTCTCATTTTCTATCCAACTACTAAAAGCAAGCTCTATAAACATTTTAATATCATTTATTGTAGAACACTCTTTATACTCTATTCCATAATGTAATTTATATTGATAATCATAGCTGATATCTAAATAATAAACTCCACCATTCCAATTATCATATCCAACAAATTCTGATTTTAAATAACCCTTGTATGGTAATTCTTTTTCAAAATAAACTTTAAAACTCGTCCAAAACTTATTAATTTGACTATCTAAATTTCTAGTCTTTTTATATCCATTTTTAATTAAAAACTTTCTTATAATTCCAGTTGTTATATCTATGTCACGGTTCAAAGAATCATTACGCAATAATACCGATGTTTTGATTTCTGGAAGTTCTTTTTCAAAAACATTACTTATTTCTATTATTATATCGAATAAATTTTCAGCATATCTATCATATCCAATTTTTTCAATATCTATGTTTTGGGCCTCATCTATTTTATCCAAATAGCTAGCCATAAATTCTAAATATTCTTGGTTCATATTATCAATCCTTCATTATTATCTTTTATCCCATTGTATCATTCTTTTCTAATTTTAGCAGTAAACATCTATAGATTTCTGAAACAAATAAAAATAGAATATTTTAATTTCATCTTTTGTAATTTTTTAAACAAAATTTATGCTCTATTTATTATAAAGAATATTCTAATCCTTTTAGTAGTTTCATAAAACCTTTTCATTATTCTTAACATAGCCTCATATTATTGAATTTTTTGAAAATATTACAAAAAAACATTAAACTAAAAATAATCAAAATTTCTTTTTAATTTAAGACTTTCCTACCTTTGTTATTGCATTTTATTCATATTTTCTTAAAATCATTGAGTAGTTCTTCTACATCTTTATATCTTTCTGTGGGATTTGCATTCATTCCTTTATTTACTAAATCTAATAATTTAGTATTAAGTATATTTGTTGTATTAGTTTTTCCAGTCATTATATAATAAATTGTCATAGTTAGAGCATATATTTCATGGCACATACTATATTTATCAAAACCTATTATTCTCAAATTCGGATCATTAAACCATCCTTTAAAATCTGTATTCACTGTTGTTAAAGTACTTTCTTCTTGCTTTATTAAACCAAAGTCAGATATTTTAATAACTGGTACATCATCATATATTTTTATTAATATATTTTTGGGATTAATATCTCTATGCAATCTACCTTTTGAATGTATATATTTAAAAGCTTTTAATACTTGATAAACATAGTTTTTTCGTTCAGTCGTTGTTAACTTATCATTATTTGTCCTTATAAAATCATAAAGATTAGAATCCATGTATTCCATTGTATATTCTCTATTTTCAGCATTATATGAATATACATCAATTATATAGGGAGATTTAAAAGATTTTAGTTCGTCAAATTCTCTTTTAAATCTTTCCAATTCTTTACTCGTTAAATCTTTTTTAGCTCTTTTTAAGGCTATTTTTTTATCATAAAAATCATCTTTATAGTAATACACCAAAGCATATGAGCCCTCCCCTATAAGATGCAAATTGGCATGTTTATTACTTTGAGACTCTAATTTTATTTTCATTTCTGAATATCTTCTATATTGAAAGATTTGGCGTCCTGAAATATTATCTGATTCGTATATTTCAAATCCATCTCTCTTTAAAAATTCATTTATTTTTTCTAACGCTTCCTCCCAATTTTTACTTTCATCTCTCACTGCTGGATTAAATATTTCCAAAATAAATCTTAAAAATTCTTTATCATTCAGATTTTTTATTCCAAATCGTGGATCATAAAATACCCAATCATCTTCCCAATCCCAATTATTTATTCTATGTTGAGTTATGTCTCCATAAGCATTTTTAAATCTGTGATCTGTAGATTCTATTTGCTTTAAATTATACAGTCTTGACAAAAATGAAACTTCATCAAGTCTTCCACTCCAAAAGTATTGTATTTTCTTATCATTCTTTTTATCATAATAACCACTAGTTACTAAATCTACTATATCTTGTCTTGTATATTCTGTAATTTTATTTTCTACCATATTATTTCCTCTTTATTGACTATTCTACTATAATTTGTTTTATATTAAATATAATTACTTTATTTTAAAAAGTACTTTATTATATTAGTATATTGATCTTGCGCATTTAAACAAGTATCTATTAAATATCCTTTTTCTTTATCAGTTTGATATTGGTTTAACCCTCTATAATAAAATAATTTATCTTTGTCTAGAATAATAAAAGGTACTATATTATTTTTTAAACATTCTTTAAATGCAATTATTCTACCGATTCTCCCATTTCCATCTTGAAATGGATGTATCTTTTCAAATTTAGCATGAAATTCTATTATTTCATATATTGTAACTTTTTTCAAAGACTCATACCATTCTAATAATTTTTTCATATCTCTCTCAACATATTTAGGATCTGTAGTTTTTAGTCCCCCTACTTCATTTGGTAATTTTTTATAATCACCAACGGCAAACCAATCTTTTCTACTATCTGATGTTCCTTCTTTTAATATTTTGTGAAACTCCTTTATCATCTTTTCATCTAAGTTTTTATTTGCTATATCTAACATATAATCAACTAGTTTAAAATGATTAGATGTTTCTAATACATCATCTAAATCTGTAATAGAATCTTTTTCTGCTAATAGAGTATTAGTTTCATAAATATATCTAGTCTGATCTTCTGTAAGCTTACTTCCTTCAATATGATTTGTATTATATGCAAATGTAATTTGAGTATTATGATATAGATTTCCTTTTAATTTCATATTTTTTTGTTCTCTTAAAACTTCTAATATATTTATTTTAGAAACATCAAACTCATCTTCTCTTAACAATTCATCAACTGAAATTTCAAATAATTCAGCTAGCTTTTTTAATGATTCAATATTAGGCTCTAAAGTTCCAGCTTCATATTTGGATACTGTAGCTGGCTTTACTCCTAATACTTCTGCAACTTCAACTTGAGTAATTTTCTTTTCTTCTCTATATTTTTTAATTTTTTCTCCTAACATAATAAAAACTCTCCTTTTTGTTATAATATTATTATATCATACTATTTCCAAAAAAGAAAGTTTTATTACATGTATTATTTAATTTTTCCATAATAGAATTTTATTAAAATTTCATAAATTCATCTAATATATGATTTATCTCTTTTTCATTTTCCTTAAATTCTACTATACTTTCAGATATTTCTTTCTTAATTTTTTCTAATCCTTCTTTATAATACGTATAAAATTCACTATTTATAGTATCATAATAAAAAAATTGTTTTATTTTATCAAATTTAATATTATTAGCTTGAATTAAATTTACTAGTTTTATTATACTTAAAAATAAAGATAACCCTATTGTTTTTTCGTCTATATATTCTTTATCGTCATTATTAAAGAATCTTAAACAATCTAATAATATTAATTTAATAAGATATAAATTATAACTTAAAATTAATTTTACTACTTTTTGTTCATTTTTATCTTCTATTTCATTGAATGTACTTACAACTATACTTGCATGTGTATATTTGCATAATATATCATATAAATCAACCATTATTTTTTCTCTTTGTTTCACTGTTGTATCTGTAAATAAATTGTTTGATATTTTATTCAACCTTTTTCCAAACTTTTTTAGTAAAGTATTGGGTACTGTAAATTTTCTTTTTAATTGAATATCATTATTGGATAAAATTAGAAATTCATTATATGTTTTTTCTTCTACTTCTATCATATATGACATCACGATATATTCTAATGAAGCTCTAAGCAGAGTATATGAATCTACAAAATTATACTTATTTAAATTCTTTTCAGAATTTTTTATTGTTTTGTATGCTTGGTTTATCAATCTTATGCTCTCAATGTGTTTTACTTTAGCTGTTTTTATTCTTTTCACACTATTTTTACAGCTTTTTTCTAATGGCTCTATAAATTTTATTGTAATTGTCCTATCTATATCTTGAATATTATTTATCATTTTTTTCCTTCACTTTCTCTTCATGTTCTACAACTATATTTCGTGCTTTTTCAGCCAACTTATATTGTGTATTACTATCAAATTCTATACATTTATTTGTATAATCTATCATATTTAATTCTATCAATTTACTGTTTAATAAAATATATATTTTGTCAAATTCGATTGAATGTTTACTTTGAATCATCCCTATTAAATATTGTAATCCCTGAATTTGTTGATTAGGTATATAAATACAATCTCTTATGAACAAATAATTTTTTTCAAAAATTTTATATCCATTTTCATTTAATTTTTTTAGTTTAGTTCTAACTGCACCTAATATACTGTTTAAAGATACTGTTCTAGATTCAAACATTGAATATTCTGTGATATTACCTCCTAATTTTTTTATTCTTTCCTTACACTTGTCTGGATTCTTTGCTTTTCCATATGTAAGCTCAGAATATAAATATTCTGCTTCTATAGATTCTATATTTATTGATACTGTACATTCAATTCCCACATTCAACTCTTCATTTTGCAAGTCCGGTTTATCAATTATATTCAAATCATAAAATTCCTCTTTAAGCACGTTTTCTAATACAACTTTTGCATAACATTCTTCCCAATCATATTCTGTATGTCTAGGTAATGGTTCATCTTTATTTATCTTCATAATAATTCCACCTTAAAATAATTAAAAAGCAAAATAATTTTGTAATTTTTAATTACTATCATTTTGCTTTTCTTTTGTCTATTTTTTATTTACTTTTAAAGACTGTTTTATTAAAGGAATAATATTGTCTATTTCATCTTCACTATTTATTGTAACACAATAGTCTCCATTACCCCAATGTCCTGTATTACTTATGTCCTTTGTTATTTTTAATGGATCATTCAAAGTACCTTTTTTCATATTTATATAAACTTTTAATTTATTTTTATGAAATTCTATATCGGTAATATTTCTTGAGCCTTTAAATGCTATATATAATTTCTTTGCCTCTAAATCTATATCATCTAATTCTAATATTCTATTTTTTAATTCTTCATATACTCTTTTTATATTGTCCGAAACTTTAGATAAATGATCTTCCTCAGTATATACAATTATTTCTTTATTAACATCGTTTTGTATAGATTCCATTTGAATATCTTGCACTTTAACATTGCTTGTCTTTTTTATAAAATCAATTTCGATAATATCATCTTCATATCTCGTTACTTTAACTAAATCTACTGGTATATTTTTGAAGTCTGTAGCATTTAATTGATATGCTGTATATATTGGTGAAACAAATATAATTCTTGATTGGCTCCAATCTATATCTTGAGTAGTTAGCGATGACCTAGTTTTTATGTTGTATTGAAGAACAAAATCTGCTTTTCTCTCTAGCATCAATTTTAAATATGTATAACCCTGGTCAACTAAAGAATGATTTTTAACATTTTTATATTCAATTATTCTAAATGATTTAGATTCTTCATCAAAAGCTAAAGAATCAATTCTAAAATCGCCTACTACAAATTCTGTATCTATAAATTTATATCCTAATATTGTTTCAATGTTGTTTTCGAAAAAATTTTGTAATTCTTTTTCATTTTTAAAATCCTTTTGTTTTAATTCTTTATTTGCTTTTAAAATCATATAATTTCTCCTTCAAATTAAATTATTCCTTTTCTCCTTCACTAGACTTTTGTCCTGTTAATTGGCAATATCTCTTCGTTGCCTCTTCATCCTTAGCTAGATTTGCCATAGTTAACACATAATTAACATTCGTTTGTGAATCTATTGGTACTTTAGATTCAATCGCTTTTCTCACCAATAAAGTTAATGGTTCACCTATAGCTTGTTTATAGTTAAATCCTATAAGTTGCATAATTGTAAGTGTCTCAACAGACAATATTTTTTTCATTTTTTCAATTTCAACTTGATCCGGAAGAAATTCTCCAAATATAGGCAATAAATTATCTGTAATATATTTTATATCATTTTCTGTAATTTTTTGTGAAACTAATTCTTGTTCATATGCTTGAGCAATTCGTTGAATTTCAGCCTTATCATTTAATAAATCAGATATTATTTCTTCCAGTTCAGCAATAGTTTCTTTGTCATTTCTTTTTGCTTTACTAGCATTTATTTTCTTTGATATAAAACTTGCGCCATTTCTAGCAGTTGCTTCAGCTAAATTTGCTGCTAATTGTGCAACAATTTGATTATCATCCATTTTTAATTTCTCTCCTCTATTTATTTTACCATTTCTTTACACTTTAACTCAGCTTGTCTTATAACAGTTTGAACT
>ULPC01002474.1_pt1 | contig 12072 bp, 5 predicted proteins | sample 1953181 | NCBI WGS metagenome assembly ULPC01 (sample SAMEA4835620, study PRJEB28245) | human gut metagenome | biome: gut microbiome; material: fecal sample | place: Denmark | collected 2008
ACTATTTTTTGGATTGCTATTGGAGCAATACTTAAAAAATTAAATTTTAATATAGAAATAGCAAAAAATAATATTCCTACTGTAAAAGATATTGGAGTAACAAATACTGTTATATCAATTATTCCAAAATAACCAAGCAAATTAACTAATAATGGAATAGATATTCCAATAAGAATTAAAAGAGATTGCTTGGAAAAGAATCCAGAATTCTTTTTGGATGCATTAAGAATAATTGCCATACTTATAAATAATAGACCATATGTATAAATAGTATGAACAGTAAAGTATATTCCATATGTTTGCTCACTTAAATTTAATGAGTAGTTTTTATAAAATAAATGATGGTAATTATTTGTCCAAACCATAATTAAAGTTAAAATAGGAATAATAAATAATAATAAATAGGATTTTTTAAAGTATATTTTTGTTTTTGTAAAAATAAGAGCTGTAAAAAAAAGATAAACTGGTAAAAAGCAAGTTCCTATATATATGAAATTTTCAAATGGACTTGGGTCCATTTGAAAATATTTATAACATACATTTTGCACAAGTACACCTATATCTAAAATTAATGCACAAAATAATACAGAAGAAAATGAAATTTGTAATTGTGTTAATGGTTTTTTTCTAAGTATAAAATTAAGTATAAATATTAATAAAAATGTAGATATTAATAATAATATAAATGATAAGTTAATTGTTTGCATAATTATAACCTCCATATAATTTATTTAATAAAACCGATTTTTCTAAAATAATTCATATATTTAATAATATAGTCTTTATCAATATCTTTCCAGTAAAAACCGAGTTTATTTAAATATTTTTCTGAAAAATCAAAATTGATTCTTATATTTGAAGTATATATTAAATTCATATTAGAATCAATATCGTGAATTATTCCAGATAAAGTGTCTTTTTTTGAATCATCATTTAAAATTCCATTTAAAATTTTAGACATTAATTCATCAGTTACAGCTGTTAATGTTATATTCATATTTTTTAAGCATTTTATTAAAAGTTTTATAGGCATTAATTTTGAATTATAAATATGAAAAACATTACAGAAACTGTTATATTCTAATATTTTTATTACAGCATCAGCACATAAGTCAACAGGACTTAATTCTAATGAGTGTGGTAATAAATAATCAGGAAAAGCTCCAATTTCAATAAATGATTTTAATCTTTTAGCAAATGCATTTTCTTCAACATTTTGTTGAAATAAGCCATCTGAATAACGGTTAGTTATATTTCCCATTCTTAAAATTTGAGCATCTAAACCATCATATATTGCTTCTAAGACTATTAATTCTGCTTTGTATTTACTAACAGTATAAACACCAGATATATTTTGATTAATATATAAAGATGTTTCTTTAAATATTTTTTTATTATTGATATTTTCAGGAGTTTCTATTATTGTTTCATCTTTTTCACCATTTCCAGAGACACTAATTGTTGATATATGTATTAATCTTTTTGATTCTAATTTACAAAAATCTACAACATTTTGTGTTCCAATAACATTTATAGAGTTAAATAATTCAGCATTTCCAAAATGTTTTACAAGTGCTCCAGCATTAATAACTGTTGAAATAGATGATTTAAGAAGATTATAATCATTAGTATTTAAATCTAAATTTTTTTGAGTTATATCTCCCTCAATAACTTTAATTCTGTTTTTATAGGTATTCCAATAATTTTCTCCAAAGTAGAAAATTATTTTTTTAAATAATCTATTTAAAGGATCTATATTATCTTTTCTTCTAACTAAACAATATGCTATACCAGATTCATTTTTTAGGAAAGAATCTAATATATGAATTCCAAGATATCCAGTAGAACCAATTAATAAAATATTTTTTACATCATATTTACTTATAGTTGATATATTTTCTAATTTATTTCTTTCTAACACAGAGTTAATCTTTGAATAGTCATAATTTGCCATAAAAGAATTATCAATAACTGTTTCAGTATGTTTTAGTGAAGATAATTCTTTAATTGTAGGATGTGCAAAAATATCAGAGTATTCAAAATTAAAATTATATTTTAAGGCTTCAATTTGCATTTTTATTGCTGAAATAGAATCTCCGCCTATATCAAAGAAATCATCTGTTAAAGAAATATTATCTAATTTTAGTATGTTCTTCCAAATTTGTAATAACTTCATTTCATCTGATGAAAAATTATCAGGATTTTCTTCCTTAAAGTTATTATCTTTTAAAGTTGGTATTGGTAATGCTTTTCTATCAATTTTTCTATTTATTGTATATGGCATTTTATCTAAATGTACTATGTAGCTAGGAACCATATAATGAGGTAAAAATTTTTTTAGATAATTTTTTACATCTAGTTCATTTACATCAATAGATCCATCTGTCACATAATAACCACATAGGAATTCGTTGTTATCTATAGAAAATTTATTAACTACAGATGCAGATACTCCAGGAACTTGTTCGATTTTATTTTCTATTTCGCCTAATTCTATTCTTAAACCACGTAATTTTATTTGATGGTCAACTCTGCCCAAACATTGAACTTTTCCATCAAAGGTCCATCTACCAATATCTCCTGATTTATACATTTTTCCATTTCCAAATTTATTTGGAAGAAATCTTTGTTGAGTAAGTTCTGGATTACCTAAATATCCCATTCCAACTTGTATACCAGATATATAAATTTCGCCAACAACCCCAATTGGAAGAGGCTCTAAATTATTATCAAGAATATGAATTTGGGTATTCATAATAGGGGGACCTGTTGTAATTTCAGTTTCACCATTTAAATTTTGAACGTTTGATAATACAGTGATTTCACTAGGCCCATATATATTAAATACAGTTATATCATCTGCTAAGGCTTTTAAATCTTTAACAAATTTTTCGGGTAAAGGTTCTCCTCCAAATACCATATTTTTAACTAAATATAAAGATGAATCAGGTTCTCTATTATCATATAAAATTTTCATAAGACTTGGTGTTACAGTCATAACATCAGTATTGTATTTTTTTATAAGCTTATCAAGTAATTTTGGATTTCTATGTTCAGCATTATTAGCCATAACTATTCTTTGACCATGTGTTAAAGAAACTATTATTTCATATACAAATATGTCAAATGGTGTTGATGTAACAGAAAGAAGTGTATGGACTTTTCCATCACGAAGATAGTCTAAGGCTTTAGTCATTGCTTTTGCCATATTTGTAAGTCCAACTTGATTTAGCATTACACCTTTTGGTATACCAGTAGATCCAGATGTGTAAATGATATAAGATAAATCTTGCATATTTATAGTAATTTTAGGTCTATCAAAATTATCATCATATATAGGATTATCTTGTAAATCTATTTCAACACAATTAGGAATTTCTTTTACTTTATCTTTTAGTGATTTTTGAGTAAGTACATATTGAGTTTTACTACTTTCAATATAATATTTAGTTCTATCAATAGGATAAGTAGGGTCAATATTTAAAAATGCACCACCGGCTTTAAGAATTGCAACCATTGCTACAATTGTTTCAAAAGAGCGGTTTGTCATTATACATATAATATCGTTGGCTTTAATACCATTATTAACCAGGTAATTAGCTAAACTATTAGATTTTTTATCAAGTTCTGAGTATGTCATAAATTTGTCTTCACAAATTATCGCAATATTATCAGGATGAAGTTTTGCTTGGCGTTCAATTAAATCTGCAACAGTATCGTTATTAATTTCTCCATCAGTTTTGTTGAAATCTGATAGTAATTTTTTTTCTTTTTCTGTTATCATATTAACTTTAGAAATTAATATATCAGGCATATTTGATATTTGTTTTAAAATTGATATGTAATGTTCTAAAATATTAGTAACAGTGATTTTTTTAAATAAATCAGTATTATATTCCAAATTTAAAGTATTACTTTTTGGAATAAATTCCAAAGATAGATTATATTTTGATGTTTTAGTATTTGAATATATTACATCTAAAGAATTATTTCCTATTTTTGGAGTATCTTCAAATTCATTTTGATATGTAAACATTACATCAAATAAAGATGTATTAGCATTTAATTTTAATGCTTTTACTAAAATGTCATATGGATAAGGTTGATTATCCATAGCTTTTAAAACAGTATCTTTAACTATATTCATAAAATCAATAAATTTAATATCATTATCTATATTTGTTAGTAAAGGAATATTATTAACAAACATACCAATAGTATTACTTATTGAGGAGTCAAATCTTCCTGAAATAGGACTTCCAACTATTATTTGATTTTGACCTGTATATCTATAAAGCAATACATAAAACGCACTTAAAAATAATGTATATGTGGATACTGAATTTTCCTTTGCAATATTTTCTAGAGATTCATATAATTCTTTTGAAATTTTTGCATTTAAAGTGTCACCGTTATAGTTTTTTTGTTGAGATACTGGAAAATCATAAGGTAAATTAATTACGGGAATATCTACATCTTTAAAAGTATTTAACCAATTATTTTCGATATTTTCAAATCTTTTACTTTTATTAAATTCACATTCAAATAAAGTATAATCTGTATATTCTATTTTTTCATCTTCAATTGACTCATCATTATATAGTTTACAAAATTCAGATACTAAAATGTTTAAAGATAATCCATCTAAGATTATATGATGTGAATCAATTAATAATAATGTTTGTTTATTGTTTATATAATGTATTTCAACTCTAAGTAAAGGAGCTGTTTCAAACTCAAATTTCTTAGGAAAAGAGTTGATTAAATTTTCTATATTTATATCACCATCTATAAAAGTTTTTATTTGTAAACTTAAAGAATCCAAAACAAATTGAGCTGGTTCATCATTTACAATTTTAAAATATGTTCTAAATGCACTATGTTTTTTTATTAAAATATTAAAGATTTGCTTGATTTTTTCTTCATTTAATAATGAATTTATTAACAATCCACCAGAAATATTATATACTAGAGGATTTACAGAACTTTTACTTGCATAGTAAATTCTTTTTTGGGCATTAGATAATGGATAATAATCTTTTTTGGGTTGTTTTGTTATTTTTATTGAATTCTTTATAGAAGAATCTATAATTTTACCCAATTCTCTAATTGTTGTATTTGAATATATTACAGATATATTCAAATCAACATTAAATATATCTTTTATATCTGAAAGTAATTTTATTGCAAGCAAAGAGTCGCCACCTAGTTCAAAGAAACTGAAATTAGTACCTATTTCTTCTATTTTAAAAATATTTTTCCATATTTTTATGAGCTCTTTTTCTGTACTTGTTTTAGCTAATTCTATTTTTTGTGTAGACATAGAGAAGTCTACATCTGGTAATTTTTTTCTATCAATTTTTCCATTTATTGTTAATGGAAGAGAATTTAATTCAACTAATTTAGCAGGTATCATATAATCTGGTAATGATTTTTTTAAATAGTTAATTAAATCATCATTATTTAAATTTTTGTTTGTGCTAGTGTAATAACATACAATATATTTTTTACCTAAATGTTCTTTTATTATAGTTGCTGCTGTTTTTATATAAGGATATTTTAATAAAACATTTGTTATTCCATCAGGTTCTATTCTAAAACCATTAATTTTTACTTGAAAATCTGAACGACCTATGTAATGAATAAGCCCTAAATGATCAATATAACCTAAATCACCAGTTAAATACATTATATTCTTTTCAAAGTATTTATCATTTAAAAATTTTTCGTTAGTTAAATTTTCATTTTTCCAGTACCCATTTCCAACACAATCTCCAGAAATTACGATTTGTCCTATCGAATTTTTAGGTAAAAGATTATTAGTATAATCTAAAATATAAATTCTTGAATTTGAAATAGCTTTCCCAATAGGAACTGTTGAATTTGTATAGTTTTTATCTACTAAAAATGTAGTTGCAACATGAGTCTCTGCAGGTCCATAGTGGTTATATAATTTTATTCCGTTATATAATAATTTTCTAATACCATTTGTTATAACAAGTGCCTCACCAGCTGTAATTATTACTTTTACTGATTTTAAGATTAACTCAATATTAGAATTACTTTCTGCCAAAAGTCTTAGATAAGCAGGAGGTATAAAAAGAATACTTATTTTTTTATCAGCTATATATTTTGTTAATTCATTCATGTTTTTTCGGGTTGAATCACTAATTAAAACTAAAGTGCCACCACTTAACAATGATGTGAATATTTCTTGGTAGCTAACGTCAAAACTCATAGTAGCAAATTGTAATATTTTTTTATTTTGTATATTTTCGAAAGTATTACTATTATAAAGTTCATCAAAAATAAGATTTATCATATTTTTATGTTTTAGTCCAATTCCTTTAGGTTTGCCTGTTGAACCTGAAGTAAAAACTATATATAAATTATTTTCTTTGTTATAATTAAATGTTTTTATTATATCTGTACTATAGTTATCAATTAAATCAGAATTTATATTTATCAAAGAGATTTTATCAAAAGAAATTTTATTAAATTTTTTAGTACAAATGATATAATCTAATTCTGATGTTTCTATCATATATTTAATTCTTTCAATTGGATATTCAGGATCAATAGGTATAAATGTACAATTAATTTTTAGAATTGCTAATATAGATATAATTGTATCTATTTCTCTAAAAGTAAATACACCAATATTAGAATTTTCTGATAAATTATAGTTGTTTAAAAGGTAATTTGCAGTTTTATTTACTTTTTGCAATAAGTCTTTAAATGTTATTGATTCCGTATCTGTTTCAATTGCTATACTATTAGGATTTTTATTAGCTACATCCTCTATTAAAGATATAATAGAATTTGGAATATTGTATTCTAGTTTTTTATTGTATTCATATAATAAAGTTTGTTTATCTTCATTTGTAACAATTTCAATATTATTTAACAATGAGTTATCATTGCTTAAAATTTGGTTAATTATATATAATATACGATTATGAATATCATCAATTTCTTTAGAGGTATATAATGCAGATTTATAATCATAAAATATATTTAATTCACCAGTGCTGTTTATGTCTAAAATATGAATTTGTAAATCATCAGCACAATTACCATTAAAAGCCCAATTTGTAGTATAATTTAATTCACATTCAGTAACAGCTTTTGTTATTTGGTAAGAAATTAAAATATTATATAAATTAGGTAAGTTTGGTTGTTTATTACGTAAATCTTTTAAAATTAATTCATATGGATATTTTTGATGTCTAAGCATAGACATATTGTTAGTAGCTATATCTTTTGTTAATTCGGTGAAAGAATCAACATTTTCTAAATTTATACGTAATGGAACTGTACTAACAAACATACCAGTAGTATTTTTTTCTATAAAATTAGTTCTATTTAATATAGGGGTTCCTAACACAAAATCTTTTAAACCGGTAGTCCTACTAATATATAATGAATATATTGCGGTCATAAAATTAAAAACAGAAATTTTATTTTGTTTACAAAAAGCATTTATTGAATTCATTGTTTCGTTATTAATTTTATAAGTATTTCTTTTGGCTAAACATTCTATGTCATCACACAAATTTTTATTTTCAGAAGGAATACGGGCAACTTCTGGAACTGATGAGAAAACAGATTGCCAATATTCTTTATCTTTTTCAAATTTTGTACTATTAAGATAATTTTTTTCATTATTGTAAAATTCAAAATAATCTGAATAATCTGAATTTGATGGAGTATCATTATTAATTAAAGCTAGATAAGCATTAATTATTTTTTTGCAAGTTAAGCCTAATGTCCATGAATCAGCTAAAAGATGATGAATATTTAATATAAATCCACCATGAGAGTTAGGCAATCTAAAGATTTTAAATTCAAATAAATAACTATCTTGAATATTGAATACTTTTTTCATAAGTGAATTTTCAATATCTTTTACTTCATCTATATTTTTTATATCAATAATTTCTATTTTAAAATATTTATATTCTGTAATATATTGCATTAAATTTCCATCTTTGTATGAAAAATTAATCAAAAAACTAGAGTTATTTTTAATAACAATATTAATTGCTTTTTCTAATTGATTAAAGTCAATTTTATTATTTATATTAGCAGTTCCACAAATATTATTAACTGTTGATCCAGCATAAAATTGTTCTGTATACCATATAGATTTTTGTGGATTTGTTAATTCATAAACGTCCTTATTTTCCATAATTTCACCCTTTTATAAAAAAATTTTAATTATACAAAACGATTATATAATTAAAAAATAGAAAAAGCAAGAAAAACGTAATAAAAAGTAGATATTTGGCACAAAATATTTTATGAAAATAATAAATGTTTGTTTAAAATAATAAAATACGTCAAAAATAAAAATAAGGTGATAAAAATGTCAAAAAGAAAAAAGAAAAACAAAGCTAAAAAAATAATAAAATCAACACTTATTATAGTAATTACATTTATAATAATAATATTTTTATACAATACATATGCAAATATAGAAATAAATCAAGCAGATTACAAAACAGAAAGAACAATTTCCACAGCAAATGAACAAACTGTGGAAAACGTAATAGAAAACAGCGAAAAAATTTCAACTATGTTAGAAAAAGCAATGGGAAGTGTTGTAGGAATATCAAAATTAAAAAGTAATGGAAACTCAATATTTTCAACTAGCAATGAAGATGCATTAGGAATAGGAACAGGAATTATAGTAACAGAAGATGGCTACATTCTTAGCAATGAACACGTAACAGGGAGTAAGTTTAGTACCTGCTATATAACTTTGGAAAGTGGAAAAAAACAAGAGGGAAAAGTTGTATGGAGTGATTCTGACTTAGATTTATCATTAACAAAAATTGATGCAAAAAATCTTTCGACTATTAACTTAGGAGATTCAAGTAAAATAAAAGTAGGGGAAAGTGTATATGCAATAGGAAATCCTATAGGATTTGAGTTTAGAAGAACAGTTACATCAGGAATTATAAGTGCCAAAAATAGAAGTATAAAATTAGAGGAAAATAATAGTACATCATATATGTCAGATTTAATACAAACAGATGCAACAATTAATCCGGGAAATAGTGGTGGTCCTCTAATAAATCCAAATGGAGAAGTTATAGGAATTAATACAGTAAAGATCTCTTCAGCTGATGGAATTGGTTTTGCTATTCCAATAAATGTTGTTAAAGGTGTGATTGAGAGTTTTAAAAATACAGGAAAATTTGAACAACCAACTTTAGGAATTTATGTGTATGATAAAGATGTTATACCATATTTAGATAATAATATTATTACATTTACAAAAGGAATTTATGTTGCTCAAATTAATAAAAATGGACCTGCATACAATACTGAGTTAAAAGAGGGTGATATTATTAATACTGTTGATAATAAGGAAATTAATACAATGAATGATTTGAGAGAGTATATTTATATAAAAAATGTAGGAGATGTTGTAGAACTTAATATTACTAGAGGAAAAGTTAATAAAGTAATTAAAGTTGTGTTGCGGAAAAAAGTAACTTAATATTATGAATTTATTTTTTATAAGATTAACATGAGTTTTTTATTGAATTATTTTGTACTATGGATTATAATGCATTATGAAAAAGAGGAAAATAAGGATTTGCCAGATTATATGACAAATGGAAAAGATACAATTGCAATTAGAATGGCAACATCAAAATCAATAGAAAATCTAATTTTAAAATTAGGATGTCCTGTATTTATGACAAGTGCAAACCAAAGTGTGGAAAAGGAATGTACTAATTTAGATGAAATAGAGAAATGTTGTCCACTTTTAGATTGAATGATGGAAGGAAATGTTGTTTTTTCAAAAGGTAGTACGATTGTAGATTGTACTTCTGATGAAATAAAAATATTAAGAGAAGGACCTATATCAATTGGGCAGATAAAGGAAAAATTAAAAAAAGATGTAAATAATTGATTTTTAAAAGTACAAATAAATTCATTGGTAAATATTTATAAAATTGTAGACAAATTTAAAGTAATATAGTAAAATAATTAACATAGGAAATGATAATAAACAGATGTGGTTTTGCCACCTAAATTTTACGAAATATCGTAGGAGAGGTGGTGATGTTTATGGTTAAAGTAATACTATTTTTTATAATATCCTTAATGTTATCTTTAACATTAAACGTTGCCTTGACAGCGGTTCTATATAAGAACTGGATCAATAAGCAACTACATAAATAAAAAAATAAACCATTCTGCTTAGCCGAGCTAATGGTTTATTAAATCTTTATATCGGCAAAATCCACGTTTGTGGATTTGTCATTTCCTATATTTATTATAAGATATTTATAAACCAAAAGTCAAGAAAAATTGATAAAAACTATAATAATAAAATAGAATTTATTGCTATGTAGGAGGAAAAACATGTCAGAAAAAGATAAAATGCTAGCAGGAGAATTATATGATGCTAACTATGATAAAGAATTAATAAAAGATAGATATAAAGCTAAAGATATATGCTTTGAATATAATAATTTAAAGCCATCAGATTTTGAAGGTAAAGACAAAATAATAAAAGAATTATTTGCAAAAACGGGAAAGCAAATAATAGTTGAACCGAACTTTTGGTGTGATTATGGTTATAATATTTTTGTTGGAGAAAATTTTTATATGAATCATAATTGTACAATATTAGATGGTGCAAAGGTAGAGTTTGGTGATAATGTTTTTGTTGCACCTAATTGTGGATTCTATACAGCAGGGCATCCTTTGGATTATAAAACTAGAAATAAAGGATTAGAGTATGCAAAGCCTATCAAAGTAGGAAATAATGTATGGATTGGCGGAAATGTAGTTGTACTTCCAGGAGTGACTATTGGAGATAATGTTGTAATAGGTGCAGGAAGTGTTGTAAATAAAGATATTCCATCAAATAGTGTTGCAGTTGGAAATCCTTGTAAGGTTATAAAAGAAATTAAATAAAATAATAAGTTGTACTGATAATGAAATAAAAAAAGAAGGAGCAATAAATGAAAAAATTAAATTTAATAGTAGTATTTAATAAAAGTTTAGATAAGATACTTTTTTGTATTAGAGCAAAAGAGCCATATAAAGGGTTGTATAATTTCGTTGGTGGAAAAATAGAAAAAAATGAAACTAATGATGAGGCTGCATATAGAGAATTATTTGAAGAAACAGGAATATCTAAAGAAGATATAGAACTAGATCATTTTATGGATTTGAATTATTTTAAAGATGAAAAAAATTTGCAAGTTTATTATGGAATTTTAAAACATGAAGTGGTTTTAGTGGAAGAAAAAAATAAATTAGAATGGGTAACTATAAATAATGAATTATTAGATAATTCAAAATTTGCAGGAAATTATAATATACCTCATATAATAAGACAGATAAAAATATATTTAGAAAGCAGATAATATAAATTATCTGCTTTTTCAATTAATCCAAATCCTTAAAATTATATTTCCTAGAAAAATCCTTAGTTTCATCATTATTCATAAAAACAGAAGAAGTATTTTTTCTCAAAAACTCAATAATATTATAAACATCAATCCAAATCTCATTATTACCATCAACCTGAGACTCATCAAAAATTAATTGCATACCAAAATGAAGATGAGGAATATTAATATTATTAACATTTTCCTTAGTACTATAACCAGTCATACCCAAATATCCAATAACATCACCAGCATTAATTTTAGCACCTTCACATAAACCATTAACAAAAGGGTGATTTTTTCTTAAATGAGCGTAATAATAATATCTTTTTCCATCAAGACTTCGAATACCGACACGCCAACCGCCATATTGATTCCAACCCAAATGTTCAACAGTACCAGATTCTACAGCAATTATTGGAGTACCAATATTTCCCATTAAATCATTTCCTAGGTGACTTCTTTTAAAGCCATATGACCTAGAAGCTCCAAAATCGTCATAATGACTAAGACTATAATTTTTTGCGATAGGTAAGAATGCTTTAATTCCATACCTGTTTTCAAAATGAGTTGTTCCATTTTCATCAGGAACTTCTATTGAATAATTACCAATAAATCCACCTAAAACAGCCGAATAGCTTTCATAATAGTA
>ULPC01007020.1_pt1 | contig 12049 bp, 4 predicted proteins | sample 1953181 | NCBI WGS metagenome assembly ULPC01 (sample SAMEA4835620, study PRJEB28245) | human gut metagenome | biome: gut microbiome; material: fecal sample | place: Denmark | collected 2008
CCCTGCAGCTCACCCTTACGCTGATTCAGCATATTGATAACGGTACCGGAGAATTCATCTGGCACATCAATGACTGCAATCTCGAACGGCTCTAACTTTTTGCCCTTCTCATCTTCCTTATAGATAACCTCTGCCTTACTTACTGCGAACTCATAGCCCTCACGACGCATGTTCTCGATCAATACAGACAGATGCAGCTCACCACGTCCAGATACCTTAAAGCTCTCAGTCGTGTCTGTCTCTTCCACACGCAGAGAAACATCAGTATTTAACTCACGGAACAGACGGTCACGCAGATGACGGGAAGTAACGAACTTTCCTTCCTTACCTGCGAGCGGTGAATCATTTACCATGAAATGCATGGCGATCGTAGGCTCAGAAATCTTCTGGAACGGAATTGGTTCCGGATCATCCGGTGAACAGATTGTATCACCGATGTGGATATCTGAAATACCGGAAATCGCTACGATCGAGCCGATACCTGCCTCGTTCACTTCCACCTTGTTCAGGCCTTCAAACTCATATAACTTACCAATCTTTACCTTGCGGTACTTGTCAGGCTCATGATGGTTTACGATGATTGCATCCTGATTCAGCTTGATCGTACCATTATCCACCTTACCTACACCGATACGGCCAACATACTCATTATAATCAATCGTACTGATCAGAATCTGTGTACCTGCATCTGGATCACCGGTTGGTGCCGGAATATATTTCAGGATCGTCTCGAACAATGGCTGCATATCTGTACCCGGCTCATCTGGTGAAAGGGATGCAATACCTGCCTTTGCGGATGCGTAAACAAATGGGCAGTCAAGCTGCTTCTCATTTGCATCAAGCTCTAATAAAAGCTCCAATACTTCCTCTTCTACTTCTGCCGGTCTTGCCTCCGGACGATCGATTTTATTGATACACACGATTACGTTCAGATCCAGTTCCAGTGCTTTTTTGAGCACGAACTTCGTCTGTGGCATCGCACCTTCAAATGCATCTACCACGAGGATAACGCCATTTACCATCTTTAAGACACGCTCTACCTCGCCACCGAAATCAGCATGACCCGGCGTATCAATGATGTTGATCTTTGTATTCTTATAAGTAACTGCGGTGTTCTTAGAAAGGATTGTGATACCTCTCTCACGCTCGATGTCATTCGAATCCATGACACGCTCTGCGACTTCCTGATTGTCACGGAATACACCACTCTGCTTCAACAGTTCGTCCACGAGGGTTGTCTTACCATGATCGACATGGGCGATAATTGCTACGTTTCTTACATCTTCTCTTGTAATCTGCATATCTCTTTCCTCATCTCTATATACATACTCAACTACAACAAACTTAGGTATTTTAGCACATTCTTCCCTTACTTTCAATATTTTAGACAAAAAAAGCTCCGGGGATTTCACTCCCCGAAGCCCTGTTTTTACTGCTTATTTTTTGATATATGCCTGTGTTTTCACACTGGTGATACCCTGATAGCTTCTCGCTGGTGCATTACCACCCTTTGGTACAAGCACGATCTGGATTCCTTCCAGTCTCTTCGCAAGTCCTGCGGTTCCTGCTGCTTCGCCGTTCTTTGCCCAGCCAAGCCAGCCAAAGCTCTGTGCATGTACACGGTAATATACATCGTAATGCTCTGCCATCTCGCCAGTCAGTGCAATACGGATTGCTTCGAGACGCTTCGCCTCTCCACTTGTACCAGACATATCTCCATCGCGCCTCCAAGTATTTGGATTGTTTTCATTTCCCTGCCAGCCGTAAGTCTGTACATGGGTTGTGTAAACAATGCTTCCACTGTATGGCTTATTTGTAAGCTTGATGTTGATACCTTCGAGTCTCTTTGCCTGTCCGGAAGTACCACTCATCTGTCCGTTATACTTCCATCCCTGCCAGCCAAAGGTCTGTACGTGTGTGCGGTATGCAACATTGACATTTGCCTCTCCAGCCACACTTGGATTTGTATTTGAAGTTGCCTGATTGCCAACCACTGGAGAAGAACCAGCCTTTGCAATATAACTCTTTGCCTGATGTACGCCAGATGCTGCGTTAACACCTGCGTAGTTGACACCCGGTACAGCTGCGCCCTTCTTCACTACCACGATCTGGATACCTTCCAGTCTCTTTGCATAACCTGCAGTTCCAGATGGTGCGCCATTCTTCGCCCAGCCAAGCCAGCCATATGACTGTGCATGCACTCTGTAATAAACATCGTACTTATCCTTATCTGCGCCTGTAAGCTGGATCTTGATTGCCTCTAATCGCTTTGCTTCACCCTCAGTTCCGTTCATCTCACCATTTGCGGACCAAGGCAACCAGCCGTAGCTCTGGCAATGGGTTGTGTACTGGATTCCAAGGTTGTCATTTCCGTAAACACGGATCTTGATGCCTTCCAGTCTCTTTGCCTTGCCACTTGTACCAGCCATCTTACCATTTACAAACCACTTGCTTGCATTGTTCTCGTCGCCCTGCCAGCCAAAGGTCTGTACATGGGTTGTGTAACGGATTGTCACATCCGGTATTACAACTGGTTCTGGCGTCGGTGTTGGTGCTGGAAGCTTTGCGATTGCTTCCTTTGCAAGAACGGTCTTGCAGACGGTACATTCCTTATGTCTGCTTCCCTCTGCATCGACGGTTGCTGTCTTATCTACGATCCAGTCACTGGATGTATGATCCTTCTTGGCGATCACTTCACCTGTTGCAAGCTTCGTGTCACAGTCCACACAATAAGTATCACCCGTATAGCCTGCTTCTGTACAGCTTGCTTCCTTTGCGTTTCTGACTTCTGTGTTCTCATGCTTGCAAACCTTCTTGTCGCATATTACATAATCAGAGCAATGGCTAAGTACCAATGTAACCATGCCATTTTCTACTACAACACTGTCGATCGGTTCTAATATATTTGTCTCTTTGTTGATATGGTAGTAATAAACCGTAGTTCCATCTGCATATTGGTCACCAACTGCGATTGTTACCTTCGTATTCTTTGGAAGTTTACCATCATGTGCAAATGCCACTACACACTTCGTTGCATCTGGATCAGTCAATTCATCGACTACCTTCTGATCCTCATAGCCTTCTGCATCCTCAAACACTTCCAGCTTCGTATTCACGCCACTTGTGACATCCGTTTCCTTCAGGGAGTCTGCATCAAAGCTCCATGTATATTCTATCGTTCCGTCCGATGCTTTCTTGCTGACCTCCAGAGAAACTTCTGCATCCTTCAAGCTGTTCAATACATCTGAAGATACGGTTGCCTGCGCACCATCTGTATAAGAAGTCTGAATGCTTGTTATCTTTGTCTCACCTTCGTTATCCGAATTGTACTGATTTGCTATTTTTATACTTTCCTCGATTGCTTCTGAAGAAATACCCTTATCCTCTGTAGATGAAGTCTTTATTGTTGCTTCGTTTGAGTTCTTATCCTCTTCGATTGTAACAGTCGTTGTCCCTGTTGACGGAATTGTTGTTTCTATTTTATTTCCATTTTCTCTTTTCTCCAAAGGCGTTATTTCAACTGTTCCTGTTACATCGTCATTCTCTCCGGTGATCCAAATATAATAGACCTTCGTGTCCTTTGACAAATTGTTAAATACAACCTCTTTATTTCCTCTTGCAAAAGGAAGTTCTAATAAATCGTCAAATACCGATAAATCCGAATCATCATATTTAATATCAACTTTGCTTTTTGAATCTACTGAAAGCTTATACAATTTTCCCCTTGAACGTACTTCATTTATATATCCATTCTCGTCATAATCATCTGGCATCATTACCCAGTCAACCCCATCTTTCGATGTTGTAAAGCTCCCCGGCTTGAGTTCTGTTGCCTGACTTTGTTTCAGAGTAATATCGCCAGCCAAGCTATATGCATCCACGGTAATAACATTTACCGCTGGCGTATAACTCGGATTTTGCTGTACACATATATACAATTCACATGGTGTCATTTCTTCATTTTTATATTTATATGTATAACTTCCTCCATATGTTTCAATATATCTAATTGCTGGTTCTTCTGGATTTGAATACACATACATTTCTCCGCTTAATGGAACTGTAATTTCAACCTCTGTATAGGCATCCAAATTATACTTATACCATACTCCAGATAACTGATTGTAAATGTTATACCCGTCTCCTGCAGTTACAACCGTATATATATCATGCTCACTAATACACTCATTTTCTCCATTATAAATTTCACAAATTTCATCTGTCTTTTGAGACAGGCGATTATCCTCGTCCTTATTTAAAGTAAGTACGATTGATGAATCCAGATGACTTGCATCTCCTGAAATCACAAGATATCCTTTGTTCAACAATTTGATTGGAACATTTTTTTCCTCACTCAAATTCAGTTTTGTACTATAACCTGATTCATAATCTAGCAAATCCCCTGTATGTACATGCAAATCATCTGTTTCAAAAAGATATAATTTTGCATTTACATCTGGATTATCTGATTTCACATTTAATGTATAAATTCCTGGATCAACCGCGTACACCTTAGCATTCTCTATTACATATGTACTTTCCCCATAATTGTAAGCCAGCATGCTTATATATGTGTCATCAGAATCATCGTATTGATATGTTTCAGATGTTCCAACTTGTAACAAAGTGGCATTTGTTTTTTCTTCAGCCAATTTTGAAGTGATCGTCTTAATCTGCATATTGGCATTCTCATCATATGAATGAGTTACTTTCCATACATAATAAGACTTCGCTTCATTTGATGTGTTCTCCATTTTTCCATTATTGGTTACATAATTAAACTCACTGTCATACACAATTGCATAACCAACTGTTCCATCAACTACATATATCGCTCCTGCAGGAACCGTAATTTTATATAAAACTCCAAGCGATGCCTGATAATTTGCCTTTCCATCCAGCATTGCTGAACAATACTTATAAAACTTTGAACCATTTTCATGCTCAACCTGACCATTTTTTACATTTTCTTCTGTAATCTCAACGGCATTTTCTTTTATTGTTGACACATCCGAAAGTTCGGTAACGGAAATATTAGCTTCATTGTCGTTCGTACTATAAAAATAATATGTTCCCTCTGTAGCTTCCCAATAATCCCCAGAATTTCCATATTCAAGATTTAATCTTTCATATACATTCCAATTTGAATCATATTTCATCATAGTAATATTACCTTTTGGAATAATTACTTCATATACACACCCTTCCGGAACACACAATCTTGCCCAATGTGCCTCCTTTTTTTCTGTTGTTATAGTCGACGCATCCTTTGTTGTATCTCGATATTGCAAATAATCATATTTCAATCGCTGTTTTTCTTCTTTACTAAGAGTAAAATTTTCACCTACCTTAATATCTGTAACTGTAGCTTTGTCAATATCAATTGGCGTAGTTTGTTTTATTATTTCTCCAAATACAACTCTAAATTCCTGCATACATCCATAATATCCTGAATAGATATAATAAGTTGCTTCCTGATCAGTTAAATTTTCCAAATAATTGTCTTGTATGCCTGCATATTCCAATTGATTGTCATTTTTCTTTAATACATTAATGCTCAGTGCATCATCATCAAAACCAAATGCCTGTATTTTTACTTTAGTATCTGGACTTAATGTAATCTTGTACATTTTTCCGTTAATCTCTGTTCCCTTAAAGCTTCCAAGCATATAATCGGTTACTTTTATGTTTTCTTCTAATGCACCAGTAACTTCTGTAATGTCACTTTCTTCATATTGCGTGTTTTTTTGCAATTCTACTGTAATATCATTTTCTTCCGTCTGATCTTCAGAATAAAGATCATTCCTAATATTTATCCAATATTCATATCCACCTTGCAGATAGCAATACCCTTCATCACTGCCAAGTCCTATTACCATGATGGAACCATGTGGAATCATGCAACCATTTTCATAACTATACATGTCTACCTCATAAACAAGATTTGAAGTATCCCCATCATACTTAAATTTCAAAGTATAACTTTCATCATCTAATTTGTCTATATGCAACACCTTTCCTGTCCATGTAGAAGTTTCAGAATTTGAAATAGGGTATGAAACCGTTTCCTTTTCCCACCTCACCTTGTTCGTTCCAATTTGTAAATCATCTACATCCATATAGGATGTCGTTGTCCCGGTTCCGGTCTCTTCCGCCCGTACAACCAGGTACTGGTTTGAAATCAACGGCAGCGCCATACAGAGTGTCAGGATGACCGCCATCAACTTCTTGCAAACTTTCCATTTTTGCATACGCTTCTCTCCTCTCAGCTTTTTATTTTTGTTTCTGGGATTACCCATTGTTCGTATCATAGCATATAAAAATGGCATTTTTTACACTTATGCAAAATTGGCAAGGATTTATGCAAAATTGGTATTTTTTACAGATTCTTTGCCATATAGCCAGAAACTGGAAACCAAAAATTGTATAGCTTTCCACAGATTTGTAAATCCTTTCTAGTAGTGAACAAAAGGATTACAGGAGATACGAAATTATGGCTGGAAATAAAGTAGTAATCTGTGGAGTCAACACAAGCAAGCTCCCACTGCTTTCTGAGGATGAAAAGCGGGCACTCTTCGCCCGCATGAACGCAGGGGATAAAAGTGCCAGAGAAGAATTTATCCGTGGAAACCTCCGACTTGTTCTGAGTGTGATCCAACGGTTCTCCGGCAACAACATCGAAAGCTCCGATGACCTTTTTCAGGTCGGCTGCATCGGGCTGATCAAAGCACTGGATAATTTCGATCAGACACTGGATGTCAAATTCAGTACCTACGCTGTACCTATGATAATCGGTGAATGCCGCCGCTACATGCGCGACAACAACACGATCCGTGTCTCGCGCTCGCTCCGGGACATCGCCTACAAAGCAATCTACACGCGGGATATCCTGACAAAGAAAAACGACCGCGAACCAACGGTTGACGAGATTGCCAAAGAATTAGAGCTTCCAAAAGAAGATATTGTGACCGCCTTAGATGCGATTGCCACACCAATGTCCCTGTTTGAGCCAATATATCAGGAGGGGCAGGATGTCTTATATCTGATGGATCAAGTCAAAGACAAAAAGAACAAAGAAGAAAACTGGGTGCAGTCGCTTGCTTTACAGGAAGCGATGCAACGGCTCGACGAGCGGGAATTAAATATCATCCGCCTGCGTTTTTTTGAAGGTAAAACACAGACGGAAGTTGCCGATGAGATTGCGATCTCACAGGCACAGGTCAGCCGATTAGAAAAAAATGCTTTAAAATCCATGCGGCATTATCTGTCGAACGAATAAAAAACAGGTTCCATGAAAGATCTTTCATGGAACCCATTTTCTATATTTCTATTATTGATTATTTCTTGATATATGCCTGTGTTCTCACACTGGTAATACCCTGATATCTCGTTGCTGGAGCCTTGCCGTTCTTCGGTACAAGCACGATCTGGATACCTTCCAGACGTTTTGCAAGTCCTGCAGTTCCTGCTGCTTCACCGTTCTTTGCCCAGTTCAACCAACCATAGGTCTGTGCATGTACACGATAATAAACATCGTAATGCGCTGCCATCTCGCCAGTCAGATTGATACGGATTGCTTCCAGACGCTTTTCCTCTCCGGAAGTACCACTCATCTGTCCATCGTGTCTCCATGTGTTCTGATTGTTCTCATTTCCCTGCCAGCCATAGGTCTGTACATGGGTGGTGTAGACAATACTTCCACTGTATGGCTTGTTCGTGAGCTTGATGTTGATGCCTTCGAGTCTCTTAGCCTGTCCGTAAGTACCACTCATCTGTCCGTTGTACTTCCATCCCTGCCAGCCGTATGTCTGTACATGTGTCCGGTATGCAATATTTACATTTCTCTCACCTACCACACCAGGGTTGGTATTAGACGTTGCCTGATTGCCAACCACCGGTGAAGAACCAGCCTTTGCAATATAACTCTTTGCCTGATGTACACCGGATGCCGCATTCACACCTGCATAATTTAATCCCGGTGCGGATGTACCCTTCTTCAATACAACGATCTGGATACCTTCCAGTCTCTTTGCATAACCGGCAGTTCCGGATGGTGCACCATTCTTCGCCCAGCCAAGCCAGCCGTAAGACTGTGCATGCACTCTGTAATAAACGTCGTACTTCTCTTTATCAGCGCCTGTGAGCTGAATCTTGATTGCCTCCAGTCTCTTTGCCTCACCCTCGGTTCCGTTCATCTCGCCATTTGCCGACCAAGGTAACCAGCCGTAGCTCTGGCAATGGGTTGTGTACTGGATGCCAAGGTTTACGTTTCCGCTGACGGAAATCTTGATACCCTCCAGACGCTTTGCCTTTCCGGAAGTACCAGCCATTCTGCCATTTTTAAACCACTTGCTTGTGTTGTTCTCGTCACCCTGCCAGCCGTAGGTCTGTACGTGCGTTGTATAACGGGTTGTAACATCTGGCGTTGGTGTCGGATCTGGGTCTGGGGTTGGATCTGGATCTGGAGTTGGATCTGGATCTGGGGTCGGAGTTGCCTTTGTAACTGTTACATAAAAACGTTGTGTACGTTTTCCATCATTCGAACGGGCTAATACATAAGTTTTTCCTACTCCAACTGCCTTTGCTTCACCAGTTCTCGAATCTATTGTAACAATATCTTGATTTGCACTAAGATAGTTAACACCTTTGTTTGTTGCATTTTCCGGAAGTACCGTTCCTGTTACTTTAAAGGTGTCTCCAACCTTCAATTTTGTCTCATCTACATCTGCAGTTACTTTTAAATCATCTGCATAAATCGTTTCGTCATCATCACTGATTAAATTGAAATGATAACCGTTTTCCTGTGCATATTTATGAGCAGCACTATTTTCTACACAGTTAATGGTTAAAAATTCACTTACTGACGTTACAGAATGTCCTAAGTCAGAATTCCATCTTGTTTGGCAACATAAATTTTTACCAATACTTTTTACCGTCTTTGGAATCGTTAAATTCGCTAAGCTACCACATTCGTCAAATGCATAGTCTTCAATTGCTGTCACACCAACAGGGATTTCAAGTGTACTCAGCTCATGACTACTTTCAAACGCATGACTTCCAATCGTTCTTATCGTTTCTGGGATTTTTGTTCCATAGATTCCTATTATCAGCTTATCCGTATCTGTCTCGATGACTGCATTACAATTATCACGACTATCATATACAGGGTTTTCAGGAGAAACCGTAAGCGTTGTAATTCCACTGCTCATAAATGCATTTCCGCTAAGCTTCGTCACATTCTTCGGAACCTCAAATGACTTCAATCCCTTACAGCTCTGAAATGCTTTTTCTCCAATCTCAGTCACAGAATCTGGAATTGTTAATGATGTCACATTCTCACAAAATCCAAATGCACCCTCACCAATCTTTGTGATATTGTCTGGAATGTCAAGTGATGTAATATTAGCCCATTCAAATGCATATGCCGGGATTTCTGTGATTCCTTTTGGAATATTGAACGATGCCAATGCATAACAGTCACCAAATGAGTATGGTTCTAAATCTGTTACACTATCTGGAATGTGTACGTTTTTCAAATTTTTACATTCGTAAAACGCACTTTCCCCTATTTTCTTAACAGTATCCGGAATCGTGACACTCGTCATTGTTTTTTGATAAAACGAATATTGATCAATCGATGTAACTGGCTTTCCATTAATCTCTGCGGGAATCTCCACGGCATCTTCATTCAGCAAATAATCATAAATCATATATCCGCCATTTTCCGTGTCTTCCACATATTCGAATCTTCCATCTTCTGTTTTCATAGCAGATTCTTCCGCTTTCACGTCTACTTTGAACACCGACATACTAGAGATCACGCACAAAAGTGCGAGTAACACAGCCAATACCGATGCTCTTCTTTTTCTTTTTTGCATCTTTTTCCTCCCTTTCTTTTATCCCTTCCACCAAAAAAATTGCACGCAAAAAACACCACGCACACAGCGACTGCTCCTGCATCCCTGTTCTGCCTGATCTCGTACTATGTCTCTATGAAGTTTTTTCCGTTTGCTGATATTTTGAAATGGAAATAATGATGCTGTATCCTGATTTCTCAGTGACTGCAAAGAAACTGCATTCTGCAGTAAATTATCGTCTAAGCAGTCCCCCCCGAAGAACATTTGTTCTTATCGAGTGAACGGTTGTGCATACATCTGCTTTTATGAATTTAAGAACGTTATATTCATGCTGCATCTTTTGCACCCCCATCTTTTGAATCAACATACAAGTTTCATTATATATTTATTATTTGCATTCTGCAATAAGTGAGTGAAAATTTACTATCTGAAAAAGGGAGAGCTGCATGACGTTCACACATCATGCAGCTCTAAAATGAGAAAGCGTATTAAATTATCGTACCCAATACTTAAACTCTTCATCACCCATACGGATATAGTCATCATTTTTCAGCATGACATCAAATCCCGGCTGGATCATCTTTCCATTCACATAAGTATGGTTTGTTGAGTTCTCATCACGGATATAACATTCTCCATTGCTGATACGGAAACTGCAATGCTTCCGGCTTACCTTCCGGTTATCTGGAATCTGATAATCACATTCCGAAGACTTTCCTACTAAGAACTCTGTCTTCTCAATCGGAATCAGCGCGTTCGTTCTGGAACGAACGAGATATGGAGTGATATTGTTGTAACTCATCTGCTGTAAGACAGTTGTCTCGCCCTCGCCAAGATCAATATCATCCTTCAAAATATCTTCTTTCTGCAATTCAATAATGAATGTATAGAACTCACGCAAAGAGAACATTAACCGGCTATCCAAATAATGCAGGATCTGGTCAACACAATTGACACACTGCATATCTGCAAACCGGATCTTGCTGATGAAATTCTGTACAAACTCACAGACATTGCAGTCTGTAAATTCCTTCTCAATCGGCATGTAGATCAACTGTACATGCAGATTGGACAGTTCAATATACATATACTTCGTGTTCAGAAGTACTTTCTTGATTGGCATATTGCGGTCTTCAAAATACAACAACTGATTCAATATATTCGACAAGATCGAAAGAAACTCGCCCTTGTACAACTGCTTCTTCAAGAACTGACCGAGCGGCAACGTTGCAGGAATCTTGTAAGACAGAACACGCACGCCCTCTACAACACTCTGCTGACAGGTGGACTGGTTTCCAAGGAAAAATGCATTAAATCCTTCCATCTCTGTCTGATTTACGATCACGGTATCTTCTATTCTGAAATTCAAATTAAATTCGTCATAACTTTCCTGTACTTGATCCACGGTTTTTCCCCCTGTTACATTTTATTGCAAGTGAAACTCTGATATCGCACCTTCAATCGTCTTATCAGCAGCTTCCTTACCATATTTTTCAACATCCATACGGCTCTTCGCCATATGCGTCAGATTTCCGTTTCCGTTGACACAGCCACCCTGACATGCCATGCCCTCCATGAAGTTTCCATCCAACATATTTCTGCGCAGCTTCAACAGCGCAATCTTACATTCTTCAATACCATCGCAGACAACCGGCTTCAATTCGAAGTCCTCTGCACCCTGTTCTTTCATTCCCTGCTTCACAGCACTGCTCAGACCGCCTGTGTGAGCAAAGATACGTCCAAAGTAAGAAGCATTCTCCAGACTTTCCTCTTCCAGTGTCGTGATGTCGATCTCCCGGCTGTCAAGCACTGCCTGCAGCTCTTCAAAAGTCAGTGCACTGTCGATATACGGTGCAACCGTCTCCTTGCGGATCTCCATCTTCTTTGCGGTACACGGTCCGATAAATACGACCTTCGCCGTCGGATCCTGCTCCTTAATATGTTTACCGATCATCGCCATCGGTGACAAAGTAGAAGATACATATGGCAACATATCCGGGAAGTTCTTCTCCACATAGGATACAAATGCCGGACAGCATGAACTCGTCAGCATACCCTTCTCCCGCAGCTCCTGTGATTCATGCCAGGTTGTCATATCTGCACCAAGCGCAACCTCCACAACTTCATCAAAGCCAAGCGCCTTGATTCCGCTGATGACCTGTCCACGCTTCGCGTAAATAAACTGTCCCGCG
>ULPC01009511.1_pt1 | contig 12047 bp, 12 predicted proteins | sample 1953181 | NCBI WGS metagenome assembly ULPC01 (sample SAMEA4835620, study PRJEB28245) | human gut metagenome | biome: gut microbiome; material: fecal sample | place: Denmark | collected 2008
CTCTGCACTTGCCGTAATAATCGCAGACCCTTTTGAAACCGATTGAATCATACCATTTTTCACTGTAGCAACTTTGGGATTAGAACAGCTCCAAAGAATTTTTTCCTCTGTGGCCTTTGGTAAAATTTGAGCCGTCAGGCTTTTTTTCACCCCATACCCATCAATAACCAAGCTCGTTTTACTAAGTTTGATTTTTTGAGCAGGTACTCTTATATGCACTGCTATTTTATGATCCATCACCATTGGAAATTTATAGGAAATTCCTGACGCACTCACTACTCCTTCATAATTCTCTTCCCAACTATCCCCATTTACATTGACTTGCAAAATATCCTTTGTATTATATGGCATAACAACCACTTCTAAAATTGTATTTTCATCGACCGCCGCACCACTGGCTACCTCAATACCCTGATTATATACCTTTACATCTGCATCTTTTGTCTTTTCGACTGAAAGGACATGGGTAGTTCCCTTTTTATAATCTCCTTTGTTTGTGTAAGAATATTCTGTCGCTGTGCAGACATTTGTACTATAGCACCATTCCCCCACCGTAGGTGAGCCTGTGGAAGCATACGCCTTATGACTGATTGTAAAGGAAGTATCTGGAAGATTAAAATACTTGTGACTTTTATTATCTCCTGTATCATTCCAGGTTAAGTCCACATTATACCATTCTCCCTCAATCTTCACCTGATTCCATGCATGTCCGGTTCCTCCAGCCTTTCCAACAACATATACATTTTCAATTCCCGCTGCATTTAATAACAATTGAAAAGCTTTGGCATAGCCTTCACAAACTACACTATAATGCTCGTCCGAAAAAACACCTTCTATAGTATGTGCCCATCGAGCTGTTTCCGGTGATTTTGTTCCAGAAATATAAGCATAGGTAATTTTGTCAGCCAACGCGTCATGTATCAGCAATTCCTTTTCATAATCTGTTCGTATACCAGAAATCATCTGCATATAACCAGAAATTTCATCCTGTATTTTATCCCACATCTGCTTTCTGACGTTTCCATCACAATATTCTTCCTGACACTGCAATTGTACTTTTGTAACCATTTTATCTTCTGTTCGCACATAGTAAGAGTATCCCTTCGACCAAAAATACTCTGGATGATCATATAAAAAGCATACAACCGCTTCTCCTACGTTTGATGCACTGATAATTCCATTCACTGGTACAGACACCGCATAATAACTTTTTTCCCCGTTTTCATTGGTGTTTGTAATTGCATCTACTGAGGAATTTTGAAAATTATTTGCAGCCTCCTCCAATAATAAATACACCGTTTTTTGTTCACTCAAGGAAAGCTGTTTATAACCGTAATGACCCGAATACAAATTTTTTGTGTAGGACTTTCTACTATAGGTAGCATACTCGGAATTTGCAGTTTTCTCGCCGCTTTCCTTTTCAACTAATTCTTCTCCCGCAAAGGATTGTACTTCGCCATTCTGTTCCTTTTTTTGATTATTTTCCTGTATACTTGCCGCCTTTACTTGCATTTGTGCGGTTGCATTTGTACCTGCTATAAAAAAGCTAAGACACAAAATAAGCAAGAAAACAGAACATCTTTTTTTCTTCATGTAAACCAACTCCAATACTTTACTATTTAAGATAAACATTTATTGAAAAAAAGGCAAGAAACTTTTTCATTTCTCACCTTAAAAATCCTCTATAAAACCTTAATGTTTCAAAAAGCCAAATTTACTGATTGGATATATACGCAACCACGCTTTTCCAACAATTTTATCTCTCTTTATATTACCAACTTCCTCATAACGACTATCCTGACTAACCTCGCGATTATCTCCTAATACAAAATACTCATCATCATCTAATGTAAATGGCTCTGCTGCAACACCCGGATTTCTAATTGGATCTTTTCCATAATTTTCTTCCAGTGGCTCACCGTTAATATAAATTGTATCGTCTACAATCTGAACCGTCTCACCTGGCAATCCAATAATTCTTTTTACATAGAAATCATAACTAGGTTCTCTCACCGTTGCATAAATTTCATTTAACAATTCTATGGTATCATCCTCAGATAATTGCAATGCCTGTTCTATACTGGTAATGTCTACATCCGATTCCTCTTTCATCACATCTCCGACGGTTTCGACCATAGCCTTTACTTCCGACTTCTTTTTCAAATCCAACTTGTTTTCTACTTCATCATAATCAAGATTTTTCTCAATTTTTTCTGTATCCCATTCTTTTTGTAACACTTCAATATCTGCATCTTCTTTATAATAATGACGGAAAACAATAATATCAAAACGTTGTGGATTACCAAAACGATAAGATAACTTTTCTACCAGAATATTATCTTTATTCTGTAAGGTTCTCTCCATCGATTCTCCGCTTACCTCTGTTCTTTGTACGACATATTTGGGAATTAAGAAAATACAAACAACCGCAATCATTACATATAACAATATTTCAGCTACTGCACTGGCAATACGCTTGGATGTTTTCTTATTTGGTTTTTCCTCTGTCTGCTCATTCTTATTTTCTTCTTGTACCGCTTCTGTCTCCTGTTTTTCATCTGTATTTTCATCCACAGATGGTGTTTCCTGCTCTATCTTATCTTCCTTTGTTTCCTCGCTCATCATCATACTCCTTTCTATCTACTTTACTTTTCCAGCCTGCCCAATTGGCATAATACGAAAACATAGTTTACCACGAATTTGCTTTTTTTTCACAATTCCTAACTCAACATTTCTACTATCTTTACTATTATTTCGATTATCTCCAAGCAAAAAATACTCATCTTTTCCTAAAGAGATGGTATCTCTTGCCATTCCGCCATCCTCAATTTCATCAAATACCTTTATTTCCTTCAATTGCTTGCCATTAATATATACATGTCCTTTTTTTATTTTTACTTTTTCACCTGGCAGTCCTATTATTCTTTTTATATATTGCTGTTTTTGGTTTCCATTTTTTGTATCCACAACCACAATATCATTTCTTTTGGGATCTGCTTTACGATAACTTATTTTTTCTATGCAAATAATATCCCCGTTGCCAAGCGTATCTTCCATAGAAAAACCTGAAACCTGTATCCATTCAAATACAAAATAATGGGATAATATAACTACAAGGGAAACTATCACCAAAAACCATGTTACTCTGGAATGCAAAATTTGTTTTCCTCTACTTCGCAATTTCGTCATCCCCTTTATTCAAATACACTACTATACTGCTATTAAAATGAAGAACTGCCAGCTTCAGTTTTTCATCCACCAGCAGTTTTTTTCTCACACGTTATGACTCTACTCGTCTAAATCGTCCATATCTTCATCTACTTCTAAAACATCTAACATTTCAGGTGCTTCCTCGTGAGTCTCTGCCATTTCTGCCTCTTCATCACCACTTAAAATTTTAATCTTAGAGTTGTTCAATTCATCAATAGCAATGGATAAAGGTTTTTCTCCTTCTCTAACTGCAATTTTAGGCTCTGCAGAATCAATCAACTGTCTTGCTCTCTTTGAAGTAGCAAGCACGATAGAATATCTACTATTTACTACCTTTTCTTCGCCTTCTTCAACCTCACTATTTACTACTTTCATTAAATCTGTATACGATGGATGTAACATATCTTTATCTCCTTTCTATTCTCTTCAAAATAATCATTATTTACAAAATGGTATCTATTATGGATAACAAATCACAAAACAATACCTTTACAAAGCTTTTAATTCACTCTGCATCTTGTCAATCAAAGGTGTAAAATCTTCTTCTGCTTTAAACTTCTCACCCTTTTGTAGGCAGTCAGCCGCCTGATTTATAATAGCATTCATCTGCTCCACACAATCTTCCATCTTATCATTGATTAAGATATAGTCATATTGATTCATATACTGACTTTCCTCTGCGGCACGTTTCATACGTTTATTAATCGTTTCCATATCTTCCGTACCTCGATGAACAAGACGCTGTTTTAATTCAACAGCAGATGGTGGCGTAACAAACAAAAGCAATGCATCTGGAAAACGTTTCTTTACATCTAATGCTCCTTGAATCTCAATTTCCAAAATCACATTTTTTCCTTCTGCTAATTGTTTTTCTACATATTCCTTTGGTGTTCCATAATAATTGTCTACATACTTTGCCCATTCTATCAACTGGTCTTTTTCTATCATGGACTCAAATTCCTGTTTTGTTAAAAAATAGTATTCTCTTCCATGCTCCTCACCAGCTCTTGGAGAACGGGTCGTAGCTGATATAGACAATGCATACGCATATTTTTCAACAATTGCTTTCATCAAAGTGCCTTTTCCAGCTCCAGAAAAGCCTGAAACAACTGTTAATACACCTTTTTTGTTCATACTGTCTTATCCTCCATCTTTTTTGCTATGGTTTCCGGTAACAGCGCAGACAATAACAAATGCCCACTATCCATAACAAGCACTGCCTTTGTTTTTCTACCACAGGTAGCATCTACTGCCATTCCATTATCCTTTGCATTTTGTATCATTCGCTTTATAGGGGCAGCTTCTGTAGCAATTACAGAAATCACCCTGTCTGCATTTACAATATTACCATAGCCTATACTAATATATCTGCTCAAACAACACATCCCCTTTATTCGATATTCTGGATTTGTTCTCTAATCTTTTCAATCTCAGTTTTCAAATCAATTGCCTTGTTTGAAATTTCAATATCATTTGCTTTGGAAAGTATCGTATTCGCTTCTCGATTCATCTCCTGCGTGATAAAATCTAACTTACGACCTACATTTTCTCCAACATCCATGGTCTTTTGCAAATTTATAATGTGACTGCGCAAACGAACTGTTTCTTCATCCACACAAACCTTATCTGCATAAACAATCAACTCTGTAGCCAAAACCGCATCATCTACCTGTTTATCTGCAAGAACTTCGTCTACTTTATTTTTTAACTTTGCTCGATGTTCTTTTAACATCTCTGGTGAACGCTTTTCGATATACGCAACCAACTCCAGCAATTTATCTGTCTTTGCCATAATATCTTCTTTTAAATGCGCTCCCTCGGCTTTGCGGCTATCTACAAATTTCTGACAAGCCTGCTTTACGGCATCCTCTAACTCATGCCAGGTGGAATCTTCATCAATGCTGCACTCTTCCAATGAAAATACCTCTGGATATCGAGACAATTTTGAAATTGTAACATCATTCTCCATCTGCATCTTCCGAGATAATAATTCTAAGTTTTTCCAATATTGTACAGCAATATCCTCGTTAAATTTTACGGATACATTGCTTTGAGAGTAATCTTCATACGTCACAAACACATCCACTTTACCGCGACTTACATACTCTTTTACAATATTTCGGATTGCTGCATCAAAAAAATTCAATCTTTTTGGCAACTTCACTGATATATCGCTGTATCTGTGATTCACAGACTTTATCTCTACAACAACGCTTCGTTCCTCCGTTGATAATTCATATCGACCAAATCCGGTCATACTTTTTAACATATTCTACACTCTTTCATCTAATCTGGTCAACCAAATCTGCTGTCCTTTCATAAGTCCACCCACTTAAAGTAACTGTCATTTGGTCAAAAAATTTACATAATCCTAACATTCTAGCTTATTATAATATATTCATTTACTCAAAGTCAACCTTTTAAATGGTTAAACTACGCCTCTTCTAAAAATGCCATGTAACCTTTCTTTGCCTCGTATATATCTGCCTTACTGGTAATCTCCCATGGTGCATGCATATTTAACACTGCAACTCCACTGTCAATTACTTCCATTCCATACAAGGATAAAATGTAAGCAATAGTACCGCCGCCACCAAAATCTACTTTTCCTAATTCCGCAGTTTGGAAGAATACCTGATGTTTATCCATGATGGCACGTAATTCACCCATATATTCTGCATTCGCATCGTTGGAACCTGATTTTCCTCTGGAACCTGTAAATTTATTAAACACCATTCCTCTTCCAAAATATGCCGCATTTTTCTTTTCAAATGCAGACGCATAGGTTGGGTCAAAAGCTGCACTTACATCGGAAGATAACATTTTTGAATTTGCCAATGCACGTCGCAATGTCAATTCACTATAACATCCCATTGCTTCTAATAATTCTGCTACTGTATTTTCAAAGAAATGAGAACGCATGCCTGTCGCACCCACGCTTCCAATTTCCTCTTTATCCACCAACAAACAACAACTGGTTCTTTTTGCAGCCTTATTTTCCAGCATAGCTACCAATGAAGTATACGCACACACACGATCATCCTGTCCATATGCCATAATCATGCTTCGATCCATTCCAGCCTCTCTAGCTCTGCCCGCTGGAACTACTTCTAATTCAGCAGAAAGGAAATCTTCCTCCTCAAAGTCATATGTTTCTTTTAACAAAGCAAGAATATTGGCTTTTACAGCCTCCTTTTCTTCCCCTTCTATCGGACGGCTGCCAATTAATATATTTAAGTCCTCTCCCTCAATTACTTTATTTGCTTTTTTCTCTAATTGCTGTTGTGACAAATGTACCAATAAATCTGTAATTCCAAAAACGGGATCTGACTCTTTCTCGCCAATCACAACATCAATAACAGTGCCATCTTTTTTTACTACTACACCATGGATTGCTAATGGTAATGTAACCCACTGATATTTCTTTATTCCGCCATAATAATGTGTATCTAAGTACGCAAAATCTTTGTCTTCAAAAAGAGGATTTTGTTTAATATCCAATCTTGGAGAATCGATATGCGCTCCCAAAATGTTCATTCCATCCTCAATCGCATCCGTTCCAATTTGAAACAATGCAATCGTCTTTTTCATACACACTGCATATACCTTATCTCCCGGCTGCAATTGCTTTCCATTTTTTCTATACTGTTCCAAATTTACATAACCAGCCACCTCTGCCTGCGAGACAATTTCTCTAATGCATTCGCGTTCTGTCTTTCCCTTATCCAAAAAGGCACAATATCCCTCTGCTAATTCATTCACCTTTTTTTCTTCTACTTCTGAATAACTTTTCCATGCATTTTTACGTTTCATTTCACTCATCCTCTCTACATTTTTCTTTTCTATACAATCATACACTTTGCTTGCCTGTTTGATCTTACAAATTTACATAAAGAAAAGGAGCCTGCAATAGCTCCTCTCCTCCTTTCGCATCTAAAAATACTTCTTTGAACCCCATAGGTTGCTTTTCTTTAAATCCACATATTCGCTGTATGCCCGATCTAAAATTTGTTTCTCATTGGAAAACTTCAAAAGGTGATATGCCTCATGAAATTTGTAATAACCAGAATCTAAAAAAAATTCTTCTCGTTGTGGTTTGCTATAATAACTATCAGCCATCATTAAATACCAATGAACATTCTTTACTACTGTATCTTGTGGTGTATTGAACGTATATTGACTTTTCCCAACATATTTGATAATAGAAGCGCTAACATCCGTCTCTTCCTTCACTTCTCGGAGAGCTGTCTCATTAAATTCCTCGCCTTCTTCTACCGTTCCTTTCGGTAATACCCAGCCTTCATACTTGTTCTTATAGTTTTTATACAGCAATAAAATTTTTCCTCTGAAAATTACCACACCACCACAGCTCGTTGCCTCAACCATCGCAATTCCTCCTGTTTCTTATTGCATTGCAATACGAATTGGTGTGTATCTATAAACCTAAGCACAGTATAACCCTTTTTTACCCATTTTTCAATAGAAACGATTTAATTTCCCAAATAGGATTGAAAAATTCTTTTTGCGATTGGAACTGCGTATTCACTACCCGTTCCCATTCCTTCTACCACAATGGTTACCGCAATTTTAGGATTATCTGCTGGGGCAAAACCTGTAAACCATGCATGAGAACTGCCAGATGCATCGTATTCTGCCGAACCTGTCTTTCCTGCAACCGCATAAGAAAAATTAGAAAGTGATGTTGCTGTTCCCGAAGAGACAACCTCTTTCATAAAATTCGTTAGCACCTTCGCTTCATCTTCCGTCATAATATTCTCGCTTGTCTTTGGTTCATACTGTCTTACAACAGAACCATCATTATTTTCCAAGTGATCTACGACATAGGACTTCATCATAACTCCCTTATTTGCTATGGCACCTGTCACCATATTCAAATGTAGCGGAGTAATCTGCGTTTTTCCCTGTCCCATTGCCGTATGCATAACTTCTTCTTTATTTGAACTTTTTGACAACACAAAGCTGCTTTTTTTGTATACAAAAGTAGTTGGCAAATCTCTATTAAATAACATCTGCTCATTATTCTTTTTAAATTGGTTTATACTTAACTGGGTACCCAAATATGCAAAACAGGAATTACAAGATTTTGCAAATGCATTCTTCAAATTAAGCGTACCATGCACATGATTTCTATAGCAGTTTACAGTAAAACCATCTTGCGTTTCCGTTCCTTTACAATTATATTGAAACTTGTTGTAATCGCTATGTTCACGAATATATTCCAATGCTGTAAAAATTTTAAAAGTAGAGCCTGGCGGATATAATCCTTGTGTTGCTCGATTGAGCAAACAAGATGTTTTATCTGTATCTTGCACAAGACTGTCCCATTTTACATTTAATGAACTAGGATTTGGATCATAATCCGGTTTGGAAACCATAGCCAGTATCTTTCCTGTAGACGGTTCTGAAACAACAATTGCTCCTCTATAACTTCCCAAGGCATCATATGCAAGCTTCTGCAAATCCACATTTAAGGTCGTAATAGCATTATCTCCTATTGTTTTTTCCCCTTTTAGTCTCAACTGTAAATTCTCTACAGGATTACCGCTTGATGTAAGCAGGTTAAAATTCTCCATCAACTCAACGCCAGTCTTTCCTTCTGTAGAATGTCCCACCACATGAGCAAATATACTTCCATACGGGTAGTTTCTGGTTTCACTTCCATCTGTATTTGTACGGGTTTCTGCCAAAACTTTTCCATCACTGGATAGTATTTTTCCTCGGACAACACGCTGGGCCAACAGATTTTGTCGCTGATTATAGGAGTTATTAATCACATCTTTACTATCTATAATCATAAAATAGAGGAAATATCCAAGCAGTCCGATAAACATAGCTACAAAAATATAAGTAACAACCATTACCTGTCCATTTCTGCTTTTTCTTTTTCCTGCTGCTTTATCATTCGCCTTCGCTTTCTTGCGTCTGATCAACGACATTCTCCTCCACCTCCTTGCTGTTTATAAGATTAATACTGGCAATCGTACAAAACATGAAAATCATACTTAATACAGAACTACCTCCCGCACTAACCAAAGGTAACGTAACACCTGTGGATGGAATAAATTTGGTAACACCACCCAGAGTCAAAAAAGTTTGAAACATAATAATTACGCTAAATCCTAATGTCACAAGCTTATAAAATGTTTTTTTCACTTTAACTGTCACATTTATAAACCAAATGAAACAGATCAAATATACCAAAATTAGGCATATAGAAAAGAATACTCCAAGTTCTTCTGCAATTGCTGCAAATATAAAATCACTTTCCCTAATCGGAATTGTTTTTGGCATTCCCTGGGTCAATCCCATTCCAAACCATCCACCTGTACCAATCGCGAAAAGGGACTGTGCCACCTGATACCCTTGATTATTAATCGTACTCCAAGGATCTCTCCATGCAATGACACGAGTTCGCACATGGGAAAATAAAAAGTAAGCTGCCACTGCTGCTCCAGACCCAGACAATAGACCTCCCAGCAAATACACTGCCTGTCCAGTTGCTACAAATAACATAAACAAATAGCAGATAAAAAAAATAACTGCACCACCTAAGTCTTTTTCCAATACAAGGATTAAAACAAACACTGCTGCCATAGCAGAAATTTTAACAACATTATGAAAATTTAGTGCTTCATGTGACAGAATGGATGCAAAGGCAAATACAAATAAAATTTTTACAAATTCTGACGGCTGTAATACAACTGGTCCAAGTGTAAGCCAGTTTTTTGCCCCATATTTTTCATTACCAAAAAATAAAACAACCAACAAAATAATGACACCAAGCACAGCATAAAACCAACCGTCTAATTCTAATTTGGTATAATGCTCCAATACCCATGGCAAAAGTAAACATACTACCATACCAATTAGCATATAAAGGAATTGGTGCTTTGCGCTATCCAGATTCAGCCGACCAAGCATTACCATACTAATTGAAAATAGCATTTGCATATGACAAATAATCGGTTGATTTTCTCTTTGGTACAGATGTTTATAAACAACTCCAAAAACGATTAAAAATAATAATTCACATCCGTACAAGCCTAATATCGTTGTATTCATTTCATTTAGATAAATAATGGCATATCCCAGAAAATGGAATAAGTACATTATCATTTTTTGCTTTCGAACTAATCTCGCCTTTTTTTTCTTTTTCGCAGCAAAGGTACGAAAACCCCAATAGGTATATAACGCCATTAATATAGCGATAAAATACCGCGACAATTCTGTTATTACAATTTCCAAAATTTACACCTACTTTACTCCCTTTCTAAAATGCCCTGTATGATAAGACGACACTGGACATTTTACCACTTCTCTCTTGTTCAATATATCCGCATAATATTTTATAAGCTGTTCTGACTCCTGTTTTGACTCCGTTAATAAGTCAATGCGAATATGCTCTGGTTTGCAGGAAAGGATTTCATCCATATACTCATGCAATGAAATCGGTTTTGTTTCATAAATCTGATTATAACAAAATTTACAACGATTGAAACTCCAGTATTCCTTTTCAAATTTATCCTGTAACAAAAGTCTCGTCTGTTTTTTTATGCAATGCTTTGTATTTTTATATACACATTGCGCACTTGTCATAATAGCAGGTCGTCCATAGACCATAATATCCTGTCCTTGACAACCGTTTCTTTTCCACTCGGCACCATTTAACTCAATGGAAGCTGTGCTGTGCTCTATTCCATTCTCCTGCCAGAAGATTTTTGCCTCTCGATTGCAAGTATACATATTGTAATCCAATCTTCCCTGCTTATCCGTATAAGGTGCTATCCACTTTTTAAACAACATCACACTTTCATAATTTTTCAGCACAAAACCTGCTACCTGCTCGCAGGATAAAATCTTTTCTAAAATGGATTCGCATTTCTTTTCCTTATACACACTCTGTAACGCATCTGCATAAGCCAGATACTCTTTTTCCCGAATAATAGCAGGAAACATTAGATAACATTTCTTATTCGACAATTGTAGAATATCTAAGATATCCTCCTCATCCATACTTCCCAAATCGTAGAATATCTCGGCTACCGCTTCGATTTGTGCTGCTGCCATCGCCTGTTCCTTTGTTTGAACGGATACCACAATTCCTTTATATTCCGCTTCTCCTGGTTGCTTTGGACATACACTCTCTTTTACCGCAGCTCTTTTATATTGTTCTACAATCTTCTCTTCTAAAGCAGCCAATCCATTTCTTCTGATTTCATTCAGTTGTCCTACTGGAATAAAAACCTTTTCCTCCATTTTTATCTGACAATCTTCCATCTGAAAAATAGTAGTATTTAGTTTACCAAGCTGTTTTTGTATCTTCTCTTTTGTAATTGGCTGGGATTTTGCCCCTTCCACCACTTCTCCGTATACTACGGCTGTACAATTCTTTTGAGATATTGATAACTTTAATGGTTCTCCTTGCTTTACATCCAACAAAAATCGAACTGGGATTTTTCTTTGTTTTTGCAAAATTTCTTCCTGTATTTCCTTTAAAAGAGCATTTCTTCTGGTACGAAATACCTTCGTCCCCACCAAAATATTAGACCCAGGTTTTGTATTCGTCTCAGTATATTTTTCTTTTTTTGCAGACACATCCTCTTTTACTGTATACTCATATAAAACCTGTCCATTCTCTTTTCTAAATTCTAATACATCCTGTGCATAAAGGTCTTGTTCCAGCCGAATCCCTACCCTGTTTTTCTTAACTCTTTCTACTGTTCCGACCAAAACACCACTATGATTTGGGCGAACCATAGACATCATAGAAGGTCCATTTTCCTTAAAAAAGTATCCGTCCGAAAAACCGCCTCTAT
>ULPC01050491.1_pt1 | contig 11920 bp, 7 predicted proteins | sample 1953181 | NCBI WGS metagenome assembly ULPC01 (sample SAMEA4835620, study PRJEB28245) | human gut metagenome | biome: gut microbiome; material: fecal sample | place: Denmark | collected 2008
GTATATACAACCTATCAGAATCAGGACATGCAGGATCGTGGACAGGGTATCCAGGATGCAATCAAGGAGAAAGCTCCGAATGTCAATATTCTGGAAGTCGTTGATATCGGTAAGGATGTTGTAGGATCCGGAACAACAACGACAGAGACGATGCTTCAGAAATATTCGAACCTGAACGGAATCGTGTGCTATGGTGATGCGGCAGCGGTAGAATCTGTTGAGGCAGTGAAGGCAGCAGGCAAGGACAACGAAAACTTCGGCGTATTCGCCTGTGACGGTACAAAGCAGGCTTTGAAGGGTATCAATGACGGAACATGCATGCGCGGTACGATGTACTTCGAGGCGCTTGGAAGTGTCGTAGCGAAATATATCCAGGAGTTGGTTGACGGCAAGACATTTGATGCGGCAATCGAAACTCCGATCCACGCAGTAACAAAGGCAAATATCGCAGATTACTATAAAGCAGACAAATAAAGATTGCAAAAAGAATGCCTCTGGTGAATCATCGGAGGCATTCTTAGAAAGGGGATGAACTCTGTGAAAAACATACTGAGTGTAAAAAATATCGTAAAAACATATCCCGGCGTTATCGCAATCAATGATGTATCGTTCGATGTAGAAGAAGGCGAGATCCACGCTCTGATCGGTGAAAACGGAGCAGGAAAATCAACCCTGATCAAGGTATTGTCGGGAGCAATTGTTCCGGATTCCGGAACGATTGAGCTGGAAGGCAAACAATACAACCGGATGACACCGAAGCTTGCAAAAGATCTGGGGATCGAGGTCATCTATCAGGAATTTACGCTGGTGCCTGGCATAAGCGCAGCGGAAAATGTATTTCTCGGTGACAAGACGAAACCCGGTGCGTTCTGCGACATCAAAGATCGCGAAGCGCGTGCGAAGAAAATATTTGATGACCTTCGGGTAGACATTGATGTATCCCGACAGGTAAAGACAATGTCACCGGCACATCAGCAGCTCGTCGAAATTGCGAAGGCAGTCAGCCGGAATGTAAAGATCCTGATTATGGATGAGCCGACTGCACCACTGACGGTCAGCGAAGTAGAGACGCTGTTTCGTATTGTGCGGGAATTAAAAGCAAAAGGTGTGACGATCATCTTTATCTCCCACCGGTTGGAGGAGCTGTTCGAACTTGCGGACCGCGTAACGGTTATGCGGGATGGCTGCTATGTCGGAACAGAAAATATAAAAGACATCGACAGGCAGAAGCTGATCACGATGATGGCAGGTCGTGAACTCAAAGAATCGTATCCGTCGCGTATCAGTCGGATCGGCGAGGAAGCATTGCGGGTAGAGCATCTGACAGGAAATGGAGACCATGATATCTCGTTTACCCTGCACCGGGGAGAAATCCTTGGATTTGCCGGACTGGTTGGCGCCGGCCGTACCGAGCTGATGCGGGTAATCTATGGTGCTGATCCGATTGAAAGCGGAAAGATTTTTGTAAATGGCAAGGAAACGAATATCCGTACATGTCAACAGGCAATCCGGCACGGAATCGGATATATCCCGGAGGACCGGAAGGCGCATGGCGCATTTCTCCGGATGAGCATCAAATGGAATGTCGTTGTAAATAACCTGCGTGGCATCTCCAAAGGACCATTCGTTGATGAGAAGCTGGAAAACCAGATTGCCGAGGATTACGAGGAGAAATTCCAGATCAAGACGCCATCTCTGGAGCAAAGGGTGGAGAATCTCTCGGGCGGTAATCAGCAGAAGGTTGTAATCGCAAAGACACTTGCGGCAAACAGTGAAATCATCATCTTTGATGAACCGACGCGGGGAATCGATGTCGGTGCCAAGCAGGAGATCTACAAACTGATGAATCAGCTAGCCGGTGAAGGGAAGGCAATCATTATGGTAAGCTCGGATATGCCGGAGCTTTTGGGTATGTCTGACCGGATTATCACCATCTACGAGGGCAGGAAGACCGGAGAGCTTGCGAAATCAGAATTCGACCAGAACTATATTCTGGATTTAGCATCAGGAGGCGAGGAACATGGAAAAAACAAGTAATAAATTTATAACTTTTTATAAGAAATTTGGTATATATGTATTTTTGGTGGCAGTCGTTATTATCTTCTCGATTATTGCACCGAACTTTTTATCTGTAGCAAACCTGATCAATATTTTACGTCAGGTATCTATTTTCGGTATCGTTGTAATCGGCGTTACGATGGTTATGATCGGTGGAGGTATGGATTTGTCGGTCGGAGGAATCATGGCGGTCGTCGGCATGGTTATGGGCTATTGTATGGTAAATGTCGGGCTGCCGATTCCGGTTGCCGTGATTATCGGCATTGCACTTGGCGTTGCATTTGGTGCCATCAACGGCGTTGTTGCCATCAAGCTGCATATCGCGCCAATCATTGTAACGCTTGCCATGATGCTTGTGCTGCAGGGCGTGGCATATCTGATCACAGGTGGCTATCCGATCACCGGTATGCCGAAAGCATTTTTGACAGTCGGACAGGGATATGTCGGACCGGTTCCGATTCCGGTTATTCTGTTTGTGATCTTCATCGTATTTGGCTGGATTGTCATGAACAAGACATACCTTGGCAGAAATATTTATGCACTTGGCGGAAACAAAGAAGCAGCCAGACTTGCAGGTATCAATGTCAATAAACTGACGGTACTCGTGTATTCTTTTGCAGGATTTGCAGCGAGCATTGCAGCAATCATCATGGTTGCCAGAACAAACGCATCGCAGCCGGGCGCAGGAAGCTCCTATGCATTTGACTGTATGACGGCAGCCTGCTTAGGTGGTGTCAGCATCGCCGGAGGTGAAGGAAAAATCAGCGGTACGGTTGTCGGTGTTATCATCCTTGGTATCCTCGATAACGGACTTGTGCTGATGGGCGTTAATTCCAACTTCCAGAGTGTTATTAAAGGACTGATCCTGCTTCTCGCAGTTGCAATCGACTGCTACCAGGGCGGACAGAAGAGAAAGAAGGCGTGAGACATGGTGACGAGAAAATTACCGTATTATGAGTTTGCAGATGGAATTTACGAGATTGATGAATTTGACTGTGTGAGTGTGTTTGTGATTGTTGGAAGCACACGGGCGCTGGTGATAGACTGTGGAACCGGAATCGGGGATCTCAGATGGGTTATAGAGAACAAAATCACAGATAAACCGTATGATGTTGTGGCGACCCATAACCATGGCGACCATATTGGCGGAGCCGGATTCTTCGACTCGATCTATATTCACCCGGCGGATATGGACTGGGATAGCGGAAATACACTTCCGACTGTGGATTTCCGTAAGAGCTATGCGAAGATCATTGCAGACCGGGCGGATAAACATTACGACTATAATCTGGATGAGGATGTGCGGCCATGGCCGAAGACACCGGAGAAGCTTCCGCTTACGGATGGGCAGGTGTTTGAACTTGGAGACAGGACGGTGACGGCATATCACTGTCCGGGACATACATTTGGCGAGATGGTATTTCTGGATGACAAGACGAAGACACTGTTGCTTGGAGATGCCTGCAACTGCAACTATTATCTGGCGGTTCCGGAGCCGGGACGGGAAAAAGAACGGATCCGGGAAGCGAAGGCAGGACTTGAACGTCTGCGTTCCATGAAGGACAAATATGATTTGATGTATAATTCCCATCATGATTTCAGAGGATTCGGCAATTCCCTCTATCCGGATATTTTAGAAGATGCGATCCATGCATTTGATAGTATATTAGATGGGACAGCAACCTACATATCCGTGACAGATCCTCTGGATCCGGAACATAAGGCTAAGACGTATGTGTCTTATGGCAGATTCCGTGTCGCCTATCAGGGGGACGGAATAGAAAATGTAAAGTAATCACAATTTAAAACCCTTTCCTTTTTAAATATAAAATACCCCACCGGTGCGATCTATGACCGGTGGGGTGTTTCCGTCTTACACGTTCTTATTTATATGCTCTTACACCTCTACATCCCAGAAACCATCCAGCGTAGCGAAGTAATCTTCCGGTGTCTCGGCACGGCGGATCTGCTTTATGCTGCCGTCCTCACACAGCAGAAGCTCTGCGGATTTGAGTTTGCCGTTGTAGTTATAACCCATTGCGAAGCCGTGAGCACCTGTGTCATGGATTACAAGATAATCGCCCATGTCGATCTTCGGAAGCTTGCGGTCGATCGCGAACTTATCGTTGTTCTCACACAGGGAACCGGTCACATCATAGGTGTGGTCGCAAGGTGCATTTTCCTTGCCAAGGACCGTGATGTGATGGTAAGCACCATACATAGCCGGACGCATCAGGTTTACCGCACAGGCATCCACGCCGATGTACTCCTTGTAGATATGCTTCTCGTGGATTGCCTTTGTAACAAGGTGTCCATAAGGGGCAAGCATGAAACGGCCAAGCTCTGTGAACAGGCTGATATCGCCAAGTCCGGCAGGGACAAGCACCTCATCGAATACCTTGTGTACACCTTCGCCAATCTTCAGGATATCATTGCCTTCCTTATCCGGTGTATAAGGGATACCAACACCGCCGGACAGGTTGATGTAGGAAAGCTTGATGCCGGTCTTTTCCTTCAGCTCAACAGCTACCTCGAACAGGATCTTTGCAAGGGTCGGGTAGTAGTCATTTGTGACCGTGTTACTTGCAAGGAAGGAATGCAGGCCGAACTTCTTTGCACCTGCGTCACGCAGCTCTGTATAAGCTTTGAACAACTGCTCTTTTGTCATGCCGTATTTGGCATCGCCGGGGTTGTCCATGATGGTTGTGGAGATCGAGAAGGTTCCGCCCGGATTGTAACGGCAGAATACTGTCTCCGGAACACCACATGTATCCTTCAGGAACTGTACATGTGTGTAATCGTCTAAGTTGATGTTCGCACCGAGCTTCTTCGCGAGGACAAATTCCTCGGCTGGTGTGTCGTTCGATGAGAACATGATGTCAGAACCTGTGATGCCCATTTTCTCTGACATCAGAAGCTCAGTATAAGAAGAACAGTCGGTACCGCAGCCCTCTTCCTTCAGAATCTTCAGGATGGTTGGGTTCGGAGTTGCCTTGACTGCGAAATATTCTTTATAACCTTTGTTCCATGCAAATGCCTGCTTTAATTTTCTTGCATTTTCACGGATGCCCTTCTCGTCGTAGATATGGAACGGAGTCGGGTATGTCTTTACGATCTCTTCGATCTGTGCTTTCGTTACAAATGGTGTCTTCATGATATTCCTCCTATATGTAGTAGGTGTTTCTGTTTATCAGCCTTTTTATTCACGCTCTCTATAATCTAGAAGTAAAACTGCGTTTTGTCAAGTAAAATGGCGTAAAAAACTTGATATCTAATTGAAAATAAATATCGAAGATGGTATCATAAACTATTATGTGCGGTTTTGGTGCAGATGATTGCGGATACGACGCAGGAACATACCGGAAACGACTGCGGACAGGATGCAGTTCGTTGGCGGGATAAAATAAAAAGAAAACAGGAGTGTTGGATACATGGCAGATAACGGCGAATCAGGAATGAACTACGACAATATATTTATAAGGATGCTGAGCAGAGTGGGTGATGCGATGCTTTTATCCATTCTTTTTGTGCTTTCGTGCGTCCCGATTATTACGATCGGCACAGCATTTACTTCGCTTTACTATACAGCGATGAAAGGAATCTCCGGCGATGATGGTTATATCTGGAAGTTCTATACACGGAGCTTCAAGCAGAACTTCAAGCAGGCAACCGGTATGTGGATGCTCTTTTTAGTCGCATTTTTCATCCTGTCGGTAGATATCTGGTTCTGGATGACACAGTGGAAGGCAACTGGAAATGCACTCGCGAAACCGTTTTTGTTCGTGAGCGTCGTGCTTCTCACCCTGGCAGTTATGACGTTTATCTATACATTCGCCCTGCAGGCGAAGTTCGATAATTCGTGGAAGGTTCAGCTTCGGAATGCATTTTTGATGAGCATCAAGAATTTCCCGATGACACTTTTGATGCTGCTGACTTATCTTGTGATTGCGTGGTGTTTCTATTACGATATCATTATTTCAATCATCGTGTATGTGGTGATTGGATTCGGTGCGGTTGGTTATCTGTGGGCGTACATTATGCTCAGATGCTTCAAGCCATACCTGCCGGAAGAAGACCTGCATGCACATGATGAGAGCGTATTGCTGCATGAGGTTGATAAGGATTTGGACGAGGAATCCGGGGACACGGACAACGATGCGGAACAAACGGTGGATGATGCGCCTGCAAATGATACGGAAACTGACGCTGCCGATGAAAGTGCAGAGGAATAAAACACCGGGAAGCCGGAAGGATAGAAACGATGAAGGCAAATGCGAAAAAAGAAACTATATATGCGAATATCATCATGCTTGCGGTATTTTTCTTCGCATTTCTGGGAACGGAATACCTGTTTGATAATTGTATGATGTACGTGACAGATGCATCAGGTGTAGTGCGTGCGCAGAATCAGATGCTTGGCGTAAGCGCAATCGGGTTTCTGCTATACAACTGGATTTCCGGTTTCCTTGCGGATAAGAGTCCGTGGGTGACCGGGGAAACCGGACTGCTTGCGTTCGGCGTTGGAGCCGGATGCATGGGCTGTATTATCCTGCATGCGGGATATGTGCAGATGATGATCGCGGGTGGGGTACTGTTTTTCCTGCTGGGGCTGCTTGTATTTTATCTGTCTGCAGGCTTTTTCTCGGTATATTTCACAGTTGGATTTATGGATATCTCCTATCATAGTGCGAAACCGAAGCTCTGGGCCGGATTGGGCCGGGCTGTGAATAATGTATGCGCGCTGATGATCATGACATTGGCAGGTGGATTCGCTTCTGTGCGGTATGAAGTGATGATTGTTGCGGTCATTCTCTTTTTCCTGATCAGCGTGTTGGCGTTTTCGTACCAGAACATTCTGATAGGGATGGAGCTTAGAAGCATGGAAGCTGCAGCATCCGCATTGATGCCACAGACAGGCGGGACAGCGGAAGCGGAGAATAAGCAGACAGGCGGGGCAGCAAAACCGGAGGATAAGCAGACCGATCTGTCCACGACGGATAAATTCACAGCCTTCGGCGAACAATACAGCTTGACGGAACGGGAGCGGGAAGTGCTCCGGGCATTGCTTTCCTCGGGTGAAAATGTACAGGATATTGCACATACACTTGGTATCTCCCGGGCAGCAATCTATCGTCACATCTCGAATATGAATGAGAAGACCGCGACGAAGGCACGTATGGGGCTGATTCAGTTCTATTATGGGTGGAACCCTGAAAAATAGCGTTTTTTGTGCATTTGAGACATATGTCAACTACCATAGCAGGCGAAAATCTGCTATGGTTATTTTAGTTTATGGGCATTTTCGCTGAAATAAAATCAAAAAAAGAAAGAGGAGGAACAAAGCTATGAACAGGAAGAAAAGACTATTACCGCTTCTGATGGCATTGCTTTTGATCGTGAGCTATCTGCCGGTGATGCGAAGCTATGCGGCAGGGACGTACACAGTGAAGATTGATGAATCTCACGGAGCGTGTGAAGCGTCCGATGGAACGTTTACTTATAAGGATGGAACCAGTGTGATGGGGACTATGAAGATAGTTTCAAGTGATAGTAAAGGGTTCCAGCAGTCGAGCAAACTGATAGAAGAGGTACAGGAAAATACGGTATTCACCATTACTGTTACGCCAAGTGAAGGATATCAGGTAACTCTTCGGTTGAATGGAAACACTGTGCCGCTGACAGGCGGTGAGGGAAGAACCATGACAGGAACCATTACGGCGACAGGCACAGATCCAAACCTGGGTATTGAAGCGCAATTCACCAGAAGCGGAGGTCAAGGTTCCGGTGGTGATCCAAATCCGGGAGGACCATCGCCATCAGGTTCCGTTACGTTACAGCTCGAGGGTAATGCATTTTCTGGAAGTGCAAATGACTTCTACAACGAATTAAAGCAGGCAGACCCGCACTTTGAAATTTATGCAGATACAGGTAGTGGGTATAAGACAATGAGCCAGCTGGTTACAGATAGTGTTGTGACATCGAAAGGAAATGGTGTTTATGAATTTAAAACAGAAATTACACCTGTAAAAGTGTATATTACTTACGATGCAGCTAACTATGATTTGTCTGCATTTGGAGGAATAACGATTGGAAATACAGAGAGTACAGCGGCGTCAATCACAGCCGGTATGCAACACATCCAGATTGATAAGAAATCTGAGACACTGACAGTAACCTGGGCGTATGACAGCGATTCCTTCGGCGCGGACGCATATCTGGAACATGGAAAGGCACAGATAACCGCGATTGAGGGTGTGAGTGATTTTTCAACTCTGTTCGGAGGCAATCCGGGAGATGCTAAGGGCGGAAATATTGCGGTTCCGGCGGGAAAGAAGGTAACAATTAAACTTGTTCCGGATTATGGCTATCAGGTCGCAGGATTGCAGTTGAACGGTGGCGTGACCTTGCAGCCGGATGATGCGCAGACATCGACGTTTACATTTGTTATGGGTAATAGTCCGGTTCATATGAAGGGACTTTTCACGAAGGTATCGGATACAGTGAATTCAAACAGCAAACAGATTGAGGCTGCAAGCATTACCAATGGTGCTAATGCAGCCGCAAGCGGCAATCTGAGACTGACGGTATCGGATGCAGAGAGCTATGACACGACGTCTGCACAGGCGCTGGTATCCGGCGCACAGTCTGCGCAGGCAGTTGATCTGAAGCTGGATCAGATTGTGAGTAAGGGAAATGGTTCGAACTGGGAGAACAATATTACAGAGTTTGAGAAACCGGTCACATTGAAGCTGGCATTGGATAATTACGATGCAAACTATGATTATACGGTTGTGCGTAACCATAATGGCAAGCTGACCGAGCTTTCGACAACGGTCGAGCAGGGAACGATTTCCTTCGAGACAAATCAGTTCTCAACCTATATTATTGTGAAGAAGTCGAAGGCTGCAAGCGAGGACAAGCCATCGATGACACCATCAACAACGACACCATCGACGACACCGGCAGCGCCGGATACAGATGTTACGAAGCCGGCAGCCAAGGATACGACACCGGCAAAGACAAATAACACAGCTTCGCCAAAGACCGGAGATGCGATGCCGGTTGCAGGGATGATGCTTGTTATGGCAGGAAGCCTGACCGGGTATGTCGTAATTCGAAGAAAAAGAAGATAGATCCTCCATCCTGAATGGAAAATGTGTGTGCCGCGTGCAGAGAAGAAAAATCTGTACGCGGTTTTTCTTTTTTAATTGTTATTTTTTACAGTTTCCAATATAATGAAGCTATGACAAAAATTGGGAGGTACACATATGCCATACAAACGATACGGGAGACGTATCCTGACGATCCTGCTGGCGGGGATTTTATTTATTACGAATTGGGGGATGAACAACACGCAGACGATGGTGCAGGCAGCGGACGCAAAGAATTATGCGAACGTTGTTGTGTTTGCGTATTTTAAGGGAGATTCGGAAGGTGCTTCGTATTTCCAAACAAACCGTGCGAAAATCCTAGGGTTGTATGATGGCGCCAAGAACCGTTCTTTCACGAATTATCTGTCTGCTGTTTCTTATGGAAACCTTCGTGTGAAGAATTATTTCCCGCAGGATGATGGCACAACACTTTCTGCCTGTGCACTTTCGGTTACGGAAGCTTCTGTGCAGGCAGGTGGAAATATGGATACGACGATCGTGAGTGAAATTCTGGCGAACATTCCGGCACTTTCCGGACAGGTGTTAGACTATGACGGAGATGGATACATCGACAATCTCACTGTCATTATGAAGTCGGAGAGAGAATCCCAGACATCCGGCAATTCACTCGTCGCACATCACGCATTTTATCCGACAGATAAGAACTTACGATATGGCGGGAAGGAAGTCGGACATTACAACATGATCAATACACCGCAGTTTTTAGGGGCGGGCAATACGACGATGGCTCAGGAATCCGGCGTACTCGCGCATGAATTCCTGCATGGACTTGGATTCCCGGATCTTTATACAAGTGATGGAACCTATCCGGTCGGGAACTGGGATATCATGGGCGGCGCAGATTATGGAATGTCTTACCCGCTTGCGTATATGCGGATGAAAGTGGGCGGCTGGCTTATGCTGGATACGGTTACTACATCGCAGACGCTGACACTGGACACGCAGGATAAGCAGGATGGTCATCCGGCATACATTCTGAAATCACCGCTCAATGAGCAGGAGCTTTTTGTTGTGGAATTCCGGAAGAAGGATATGGGACTCGACAGCTATGACCGGTTTATCGGAGGCTCCGGCGTGATTGTCTACCGGATTAACCCTGCAGTCGAAGGCTTAAGCAACCTGTACGGACAGACCGGTGTGTATGTGTTCCGCCCGCAACCGGGGCAGACAGGATATTCCCAGATGGCAGACAGCGTCTATGAAGCATATCTTTCCAAAGAAAAAGGACGGACAACCATCGGCAAATCCGACCTTTCCGCAGGCCTCTCTGATGGAGCACTGACTTTCTCAGATGGAACGAATTCTGGAATCGTGATCAGTGAAGTTGGAAGTGCCGAGGGTAGTCAGATTACTTTAAAGGTGGATTTCCCGAAGGTTTCGGACTCTGCGAAATGGACGGATTGTGGATTTGCCTCTGTAGCCGGAAATAGCAAAAATGCATGGAACCAGATAGCGATGACGCTTTGCGGACAGAAACCGTACGTGCTTACGTATACGAAAGATGATGCAGCGCTTACGCTATATTCCTGTGAGCAGGACACGTGGAAAAAACTGTATCAGCAGAAAATCTCCGAGAACTATGGAAATGAAGTAAAGCTCTGTGCCTATAATGGATTGTTTTATTTTGCATATGCGGATGCGGCAGGGATAGAGATTGAAAAGTTGGATGCATCCTGCAGTCGCGTGACAGAGAAACAGACGATCGCAGGAGCTGCGGATTTTGATATGCAGGCTGGCGCAGATGGCGTGTATCTTGTATACACGCAGAACAATACGACCGCATATGCGAGATGCTTCAAAGCCGGAAGTTTGTTCGCGACAACCAATCTCGGAAGCTATTACACGACCGCCGGGACAAATCATTTTGCAGGTCAACCAAAGCTCCTTTCGATAGGCTCCTCGATGTATGCGTCTATACGGAATACAGGGACGATGGCGGTTCACACATTTTGCCTAGATGCAAATGGAAACCACAAAGAAGTGAGTGATGCAGCGACAAAAGGAAGCACGTATGGCATGGCAACGGATGGGAAAAACCTGTATGTTGCCACATGCAGCGAAGGCATACTTGTCAACCGGTATGATGGAAAAGCATGGCATTGCTCAAAAATGAAAGATGGCACAATCTCGGATGTAGTTCCGGTGTGCAGGCAGGGAACACTGTTCGTGCTCACATCGGGTGCCTATACAGGGACAACCAATCTGTACCGGTATGATGTGGCAAATGACCAATTTGCGCAGGAAGGAGTCTCACTCGATTCGTATTCTACATCGCAGACGATCTGTGCGGCGGATGGAACGTTGTATGTTTCGTATCTGCGTGGGGCAGACAAGACGTTTGTCATCAAGAAAAAGAGCGTGACAGTCACACCGGCGCCGGAACCAACCCCGGATCCGGGAACAAATCCAGACCCGGGAACAAACCCAGATCCGGGAACAAATCCAGAACCGGGAACAGGTGGCGAGACAACGACCACGACGGAGGCACCAACGCCAACGCCGACGCCAACCCCGACCCCAACACCGGTTGTAACGCCGGATGTGACGGTGTCTTACCGCACGCACATCCAGACCTTCGGATGGGAGAACACCTGGCGGCAGAACGGCATGATGTCCGGGACTTCCGGAAAAGCGAAAAGACTGGAGGGAATCGAAATCAAAGTATCCGGTAATTCCGGTATAGGAATCCA
>ULPC01032578.1_pt1 | contig 11917 bp, 6 predicted proteins | sample 1953181 | NCBI WGS metagenome assembly ULPC01 (sample SAMEA4835620, study PRJEB28245) | human gut metagenome | biome: gut microbiome; material: fecal sample | place: Denmark | collected 2008
ATACAAAAATTGTTTTAAAAAATGGTTATGAACTATCAGTTCTAACATCAAAAACAACAGTATCAGAAGTTTTAAAAGAAAACAATATTATATTAGATGAAGATGAAAAAACAATACCAGACCTTACTGAAGAAGTATCAGCAGGTACTGTAATTAAAATAGTAGACAAATCATATAATGAAGTGCAGATAGCGAAAGTTTCTGAAGAAGGAGCTGAAGCAACTTTAGAAGAACTTTTAAATAATTATGCACCAATTACAGAAAAAATAGTTACAGAACAAGTAGCTATACCATATGAGACAATTACAAAAAATACAACAGGAACAACAGAAAATACAACAAACAGAATAATACAACAAGGTAAAGACGGAATAAAAGAAATAACATATAAAATTAAATATCAAAATGATGTAGAAATTGAAAAAATTCAATTATCAGAAACTGTAATCAAAGAACCAGTAAATAAAATAGTTCAAGTTAATAAAACAGTAACATCAAGAAGTTCACTATCAAGAACAACTCCAAGCACTACAGTTCAAGCAGGTGCTACAGGAGAAATATATAAAATAACAGCATATTGCTCTTGTGCAAAATGTTGTGGTAAAACAAATGGTATCACAGCAGCAGGAACAAAAGCAACAGCTGGAAGAACTATTGCGGCATCATCAAAATTTGCATTAGGAACAAAATTAAATATAAATGGTCACACATATACAGTAGAAGATAGAGGTGGAGCAATTAAAGGTAATAAGATAGATATCTATGTTAATTCACATGCAGAAGCTTTAGCATGGGGAGTTAGATATTTACCAGTAACATCAGTACAATAATTAAAAAGTCTTAGCAAATAGATGCTAAGGCTTTTTGTTCTTTTATTATACTACTTGCTATTTTATTCTAAATATAGTAAAATATAGAAATAGAAAGGAAAAGATTATGAAACTAATATCATGGAATGTAAATGGAATAAGAGCCTGTATAAATAAAGGTTTTAAAGATTTTTTTAACGAAATAGATGTTGATATATTTTGTATTCAAGAAACAAAATGTCAAAAAGATCAAATAGACTTAGAATTTAAAGGATATACAAGTTATTGGAATAGTGCTGAGAAAAAAGGTTATTCAGGAACAGCGATATTTACAAAACAAAAACCAATTTCTGTAACATATGGAATTGGTATAGAAGAACATGATAAAGAAGGAAGAGTTATAACTTTAGAATTTGAAAAATTTTATATGATTAATATATATACACCAAATTCAAAAAGAGAATTAGAAAGACTAGAATATAGACAAATTTGGGAAGATGAAATAAGAAAATATATGTTAAAATTAAATGAAAACAAACCTGTTATAATGTGTGGAGATTTAAATGTAGCACATAAAGAAATAGATTTAAAAAATCCAAAAACAAATAGGCATAATGCAGGATTTACAGATGAAGAAAGAAATAAAATGACAGAGTTATTAGATGCGGGATTTGTAGATACTTTTAGAGTTCTATACCCTGAGAAAGAAAATGCATATAGTTGGTGGTCATATATGGGACATGCTAGAGAAAAAAATGTTGGATGGAGAATAGATTATTTTATAGTTTCAAAATCAATTGAAAATTGTATAAAAGAAGCTAAAATACATTCAGAGATACTTGGAAGTGATCATTGCCCAGTAGAATTAGAAATAGATATATAAAATAGAATAGAAAGGAAACATTATGGAAGAAATAAAACAAGGGTGGAAAAAAAGAATATCATGGTTATTAATAGCAATAACAGTTGTAATTGTGTATAAAATCTTAGACAACTTTTCAAGTGTACAAGCTTGGTTTGGATCATTTTTTAGAATATTAAAACCATTTCTAATAGGAATTTTAATATCATATATATTATTTATACCATGTACCAAAATAGAAAAGATATTTAAAAAATCAAAATTAAAACTGATAGCTAAAAGATCTAGAGGACTATCTGTTGTAGCAACATATATTATATTTGTTTTAATTTTAATAATTATAATAAATTGTATATTTCCAATTTTAAGAGATAGTGTAATAGAATTAGTTAATAATATACCAGGTTATTATGAAATGATTGTTAATAAGTACAAAGAATTACCAGAGGATTCAGTTTTAAAAAACGATATTATAAAAGAAAAAGTAACAGAATTTTCTAATATAGATATAAAACAATTTTTAAGTATAAATAACGAAAAAATATTAGAATATATTAAAAGTATAATAGATATATTCTCTGGAATATTTGATGTATTTGTATCTATAATAGTTTCAGTATATATTTTATTACAAAGAACCACAATAATAAATGCTTTAAGAAGATTTGTGAGAGCAATATTTAAAAAGGAAACTTATGAAACTATAGATAAATATTTTACAAAAGCAAATCAAATATTTTTTACATTTATATCAAGTCAATTATTAGATGCTGTAATTGTTGGTATTTTGACAACAATTGCAATGATGATATTAAAAGTAAAATATGCACCTTTAATTGGATTTACAATTGGATTATTTAATATGATACCTTATATTGGTGCTATAGTTGCTGTAAGCATAGGAATATTGGTTACTTTTATAACTGGAGGATTTGGAAAGGCTCTTGCTATGGCAGTTGTTGTTATAATTTTACAACAAATTGATGCCAATATTATTAATCCTAAAATAATTGGCTCTTCTTTGGAAATAAGTCCATTACTTGTTATCTTTTCAATTACTGTTGGTGGTGCTTATTTTGGTATTTTAGGTATGTTCTTAGCTGTGCCTATTGCTGTTGTTTTGAAGATTGGATTGACGGATTTTGTGGATGCTAGGAATAAAATTAAAGATGGGGAAGAGAGTAGAAATGAAGGGTAATTTGTGTTAGTTGACTGAAATTCAAAAATTTCTACTAATAAAAGAACTACTTAATTTGAGAGATTAAGTAGTTCTTTTATTTCTTTTTTTGTTTAATAATATTGAGACTGTTATAGCTATTATGATTGCGATAACAATAGCTATTAAACCAGGCCAGCCTAAGATTGATACAAATTTGCTTCCTAGTGACATTATTATTCCTGCTAGTAGTACTCCTAATGTTACTGCTGAGATACTTGTTTTGAAGTCAAGGTTTAAGAAACTTGCTGCTAGTGTTCCAGTCCATGCCCCTGTCCCTGGTAGTGGGATTCCTACGAATATAAGTAGGGCAAAGAAAATACCTTTGTTTCCTGCTGTCTTTTTTAGTTTTTCCCCACCTTTTTCGCCTTTTTCTAAGCACCAAGTAAAAAATTTTCCAATTATTTTTTTATCTTTTCCCCATTCTAATACTTTTCTTGCAAATAAAAAAATTATTGGTACAGGAAGCATATTTCCTATTATTGCTATAGGGTAATAGATAAATATGTTTAATCCTAATCCTTCTGCGATTGGGATTGCTCCTCTTAATTCGACTATTGGAACCATACTAACTAACCATACTATTAAATATTTTATGAAAATAGGTAAATTTGCCATTTTAAAAATCCTTTCTTAAAATATGTTTTTAAATCTTTTGTATTTTACTATAAATGATTAAAAAAGTCTAGAGCAAGATAAAAATGTTTGTTAAAAATATTGAATAAAAATTAATAATATGTTAATATTTTTATATAAGGTATTAAGTTATATTTAAAAATATGATAAACAAAGGAGGAAATTCAAAAAAATGCATAATAAGAATAAAGGTATTACATTAGTTGCATTAGTAATAACAATAATTATACTGTTGATTTTAGCTGGAGTAGCAATATCTGCTTTAACACAGACAGGTTTATTTGATAATGCAAAACAAGCAAAAAATGCTACAGAAAATGCACAAAATAAAGAAGAAGGAATACTTAATGAATATGAAAAGTAAATAGCTGGTTATGGAAATGGGGAAGAACAACAGGATAAAGTATCAGCTGAAATGGTTTCTTTTACACCAGAAGATTCAAATTGGAATGTGAAAAATGTTAAAGAAGCATTAGATTATCTATATAATAATTAATAAAAAATAGTAAAATTTCTAATAGAAGTTTTGCTATTTTTTAATTTGAATATAAAGTTTTTTAAGAGCAAATAAAATATTAAAAAAAGTCCGCAAAAAGCTTGACTTCCGTAAGTGATTTGTGGTATCATATAATATGAATTTATGCGAAAATTTGAAATCAAGTAAAATTTAATTCAAAAGACATATCAAACACAAGTCAAAAATTTTAAAAAAGAGGAATTAAATATAACAAAATTGAAAATAAATTAATTTGAAAAAGCAGGCAAATTAATTTATAACAAAACTAGTTATATTCTAAGAAGGACTTTTTTAAAAATCAAATAAATAAGTTTCAAGCTAAGTAAAACACAAAACAACATCTTAGTAAGAAACTTTAAAATTTTTAAATCTGCTTCACCAATAATAATTTTATAAGGAGTGATTTTTTTGAAAATTAAAGATGTTCAATACGAAAAAGCATCAAGAAAAGACTTTGCTAAAGTTGGCGATTTTATCGAAATGCCTAACTTAATTCAAGTTCAAAAAGATTCATACAATTGGTTTGTAAAAGAAGGTTTAGGAGAAGTATTAAAAGATATATCTCCAATAGAAGACTATTCTGGAAACCTAGTATTAGAATTCTTTGACTATTACATGGAAGAAAAAACAAAATACACATTAGAAGAAGCAAAAGAAAGAGATGCTACATATTCTACAAGATTACATGTAAAAGTTAGATTAATAAACCGTGAAACAGGAGAAATCAAAGAACAAGAAATTTACTTAGGTGATTTTCCACTTATGACAGATAGCGGAACATTTGTAATTAATGGTGCAGAAAGAGTTGTAGTAAGCCAATTAGTTCGTTCACCAGGTTGCTATTATGCAGAAGAATTTGACACAAAAACAGGAAAGAAAACATACACATCAACAGTAATGCCATTAAGAGGAGCATGGATTGAATACGAAACAGATGGAAATGATATATTCTATGTACGTGTTGATAGAACTAGAAAATTACCAGTAACAACACTTTTAAGAGCGTTAGGCATAGTTTCAGATGACCAAATAAGAGATTTATTTGGAGATGAAACATTATTATCAACAACAATAGCAAAAGATACTATTAAAACTCAAGAGGAAGCTTTAATAGAAATCTATAAAAAATTAAGACCAGGAGAATTACCAACAGTTGAAGCAGCAAGAAGCTTATTCAATGGATTATTCTTTGATAATAGAAGATATGATTTAGCAAAAGTTGGTAGATATAAATTTAATCAAAAATTAGATTTAGCAACAAGAATAAAAGGTAAAGTTTCTGCAAGTGATATAATGGATGCTGAAACAGGAGAAGTTTTTGTACAAGCAGGAGAAGTAATATCAGCAGAAGTAGCTGAAGATATTCAAAATTCTGGAATTAATATAGTAGATATATTAGTTGAAGATAAAACAATAAGAATAATAGGAAATGGAATAGTTGATATTCATAAAGTATTACCAACAGTTGATTTTTCTACTTTAAATATAAAAGAAAAAGTAAATTATCAAGTATTAAAAAATATAATTGATAATACAGATGAAAAAGATTTACCAAAAACTGTTGAAGAAAGAATGGATGAATTAGTACCAAAACACATAACAACAGAAGATATAATTGCATCTGTAAATTACTTATTAAATCTATCACATGGATTAGGAAAACCAGATGACATAGACCATTTAGCAAATCGTAGAATTAGATGTGTTGGTGAATTATTACAAAATCAATTTAGAATTGGTTTAACAAGACTTGAAAGAGTTGTAAGAGAAAGAATGACAATCCAAGACTTAGATGTAGTAACACCACAAACATTAATAAACACAAAACCAATAACATCATCAATTAGAGAATTCTTTGGAAGCTCACAATTATCACAATTTATGGACCAAACTAACCCACTTTCAGAATTAACACATAAAAGAAGAATCTCAGCTTTAGGACCTGGAGGTCTTACAAGAGAAAGAGCTGGTTTCGAAGTTAGAGACGTTCACTATACACACTATGGTAGATTATGTCCAGTAGAATCTCCAGAAGGACCAAACATTGGACTTATATCAGCACTTTCATCATTTGCTAAAATAGATGAATATGGATTTATTGAAACACCATATAGAAAAATAGATCCAGAAACACATAGAGCAACAGATGAAGTTGAATATATGAGTGCAGATGTTGAAGATAACTACATTATAGCTCAAGCATCAGAGCCAATGGATGAAAATGGAGAATTTATAAATAACAGAATTAGAGTTAGATATAGAAATGAAATCATAGAAGTTGAAAAAGACAGGGTACAATACATAGATGTTTCACCAAAACAATTAGTTTCTATAGCTGCAGCAATGATACCATTCTTAGAGCATGATGATGCAAAAAGAGCCTTAATGGGTTCTAACATGCAACGTCAAGCAGTGCCTCTATTAACAACTGAAGCACCAATAGTAGGAACAGGTATGGAATATAGAGCTGCAAAAGATTCAGGAATATTAATATTAGCTGAAGATGATGGAGTAATAGAAAAAGTAACAGGTGATGCAATTACTGTTAAATATAACAATGGTAAAACAGTAGTATATAAATTACGTAAGTTCAAGAGAACAAATGGTGGTACATGTATTAACCAAAGACCAATGGTAAAAAAAGGTGAAATAGTTAAAAAAGGTGATGCTATAGCAGATGGACCATCAACAAAAAACGGAGAAATGGCTTTAGGTAAAAACTGTTTAGTAGCATTCTCAACATGGGAAGGTTATAACTACGAAGATGCTATTCTTCTAAATGAAAGATTAGTAAAAGAAGATGTATTTACATCAATACATATTGAAGAATATGATTGCGAATGTAGAGATACAAAATTAGGACCAGAAGAAATAACAAGAGACATACCAAACGTTGGTGATGATGTATTAAAAGACTTAGATGAAAACGGAATAATCAGAATTGGTGCAGAAGTTAGACCAGGAGATATATTAGTTGGTAAAGTTACTCCAAAAGGAGAAACAGAATTAACAGCTGAAGAAAGATTATTAAGAGCTATTTTCGGAGAAAAAGCTAGAGAAGTTAGAGATACATCATTAAGAGTACCACACGGAGAAGCAGGAACAATAGTAGATGTTAAAATATTTACTAGAGACAATTCAGATGAATTAGGACCTGGAGTAAATCAAATAATTAGATGTTATATAGCAACAAAAAGAAAAATATCAGTTGGAGATAAAATGGCCGGACGTCATGGTAACAAAGGTGTTATTTCAAGAGTATTACCAGAAGAAGATATGCCATTCACACCAGATGGTACACCAATAGATATTTTACTTAACCCACTAGGTCTTCCATCACGTATGAACTTAGGACAAATTTTGGAAGTTCACTTAGGTGGAGCTGCAAAAGCATTAGGATGGCACGTATCAACACCAGTATTTGATGGTGCAACACAAGAAGATGTAGAAGAATTATTACAACAAGCTGGAATGACACCAGATGGTAAATCAATTCTTTATGATGGTAGAACTGGTGAACCATTTGACAAGCCAATTACAGTTGGTGTTATGTATATGTTAAAACTACACCACTTAGTAGATGATAAAATCCATGCTCGTTCAACCGGACCATACTCATTAGTAACACAACAGCCACTTGGAGGTAAAGCACAATTCGGTGGACAACGTTTTGGAGAAATGGAAGTTTGGGCATTAGAAGCATATGGTGCAGCATATACACTACAAGAAATGTTAACAGTTAAATCTGATGACGTTGTAGGTAGAGTAAAAACATATGAAGCAATCGTTAAAGGTGAAAATATTCCAGAACCAGGAGTTCCAGAAAGCTTCAAAGTTCTTGTAAAAGAACTACAATCTTTAGGATTAGATGTACGTTTATATTCTGAAGATAATCAAGAATTAGAACTTAAAGAAAACATAGAAGACGGAATTGAATATGACCCAGAAAAAGATAACAAATACTTAGCTGAAGACGAAGTTGTTGCAGAAGATGACTTAAAAGACGGTTACGTTGAAGCTGAAGAAGATGACATATTATTAGATGATGAAAATGATTCAGAAAATGATGAGCTATTCGAAAACTTAGATGATGAAGATGATGAAGCTATTTTTGATAGTGATATGTCAGAAGACAATTTAGATGATTAATTTATAGAAAAGAATAACTGAATATATTTCAAAAAGATAAGAGGCGACAGAAGGGAATTGCAAGAGCGGTGGCTAGTCCTCTTAATCTGTTTTGAAAAACTCTATAATTGAGGGGGAAAACAAAACGTGGACGAATTAGATATTTTTAATAAAATAAAAATAGGAATCGCATCAGATGAAAAAATAAGAGAATGGTCAAAAGGTGAGGTAAAAAAACCAGAAACAATCAATTACAGAACATTAAAACCAGAAAAAGATGGTTTATTCTGTGAAAGAATATTTGGGCCAACAAAAGACTGGGAATGTCATTGTGGTAAATATAAAAGAGTTAGATATAAAGGAATAGTTTGTGACAGATGTGGAGTAGAAGTTACAAAATCAAAAGTTAGAAGAGAAAGAATGGGACACATAGAACTTGCAGCACCAGTAGCACATATTTGGTACTTCAAAGGAATTCCAAGTAGAATAGCTTTAATGCTAGATGTTTCTCCAAGAAACCTTGAAAAAATAGTATATTTTGCTTCATACATAGTTACAGACAAAGGAACATCTGATCTAGCAGAATGCCAAGTTTTAAATGAAAAAGAATATCATGAAGCAGAAGAAAAATATGGTAGAGGTTCATTTAAAGCAAAAATGGGTGCAGAAGCTTTAAAAGAATTATTAGAAAAAATAGATTTAGACAAATTATCTAAACAAATTAGAAAAGAGTTAGAAACAGCAAGTGAGCAAAAGAAAAGCAAACTTGTAAAAAGATTAGATACAGTAGATTCATTCAGACTTTCAAACACAAGACCTGAATGGATGATAATGTCAGTAGTACCAGTAATCCCACCAGAATTAAGACCAATGGTACAATTAGACGGTGGTAGATTTGCAACATCTGACTTAAATGACTTATATAGAAGAGTTATAAACAGAAATAACAGATTAAAAAGATTATTAGAATTAGGTGCACCAGAAATAATTGTAAGAAACGAAAAACGTATGTTACAAGAATCAGTAGATGCCTTAATAGACAATAGCAGAAGAGGAAGACCAGTAACAGGAGCTGGTAATAGACCATTAAAATCATTATCAGATATGTTAAAAGGAAAACAAGGTAGATTCCGTCAAAACTTATTAGGAAAGAGGGTTGACTACTCTGGACGTTCAGTTATTGTTGTAGGACCAGAATTAAATATCTATCAATGTGGACTTCCAAAAGAAATGGCAGTTGAATTATTCAAACCATTTGTAATGAAAGAATTAGTAAAAAGAGGAATAGCACAAAACATAAAAAATGCTAAGAGGATGGTAGAAAGATTAAGACCAGAAGTATGGGAAATATTAGAAGATGTTATAAAAGATCATCCTGTAATGTTAAACCGTGCTCCAACACTACACAGATTAGGTATCCAAGCATTTGAACCAATATTAGTTGAAGGTAGAGCAATCAAACTTCACCCATTAGTTTGTGAAGCATTTAATGCTGACTTCGATGGTGACCAAATGGCAGTGCATTTACCATTATCACCAGAAGCACAAGCAGAAGCAAGATACTTAATGCTTGCAACAAACAACTTATTAAAACCACAAGATGGTAAACCAGTTGCAGTACCTAGACTAGATATGATTTTAGGAAGTTATTACTTAACAATGACTCTAGATGGACAAAAAGGAGAAGGAAAATACTTCAAAGATCCAGATGAAGCAATAATGGCTTTCGAAAATAAAGATGTAGATATCCATGCTAAAATATTCGTAAGAATAACAAAAGAAATAGACGGAGAAATGAAATCTAAAAAAATCGAAACAAGTGTAGGAAAAATCATATTTAATAAAGGAATTCCTCAAGACTTAGGATTTATAGATAGAAAAGAAGATCCATTCCAATACGAAATAGACTTCCCAGTTATGAAAAAATCAATGGGAACAATTATCGAAAGAGTTATAAGAACTCATGGATTAGAAGAATCTGCAAGAGTAATAGACTATGTTAAAGCATTAGGATTTAAATATTCTACAGTTGCAGGTATCACATTCTCAATGAGTGATGTAAAAGTACCCGCAGCTAAAAAAGAATTACTTGCAGAAGCAGACAAGAAAATAGAAACAATTAGAAAACAATATGCAAGAGGTTTAATTACAAACGACGAAAGATATAACTCAGTAATTAAAGTTTGGGAAGAAGCAACAAAGAAAATCAGTCAAGCAATGGAAGAAAACTTTGATGACTTAAACCCAATCTATATGATGGTTAAATCTGGAGCCAGAGGTAATATGAACCAATTAAGACAAATCGCTGGTATCCGTGGACTTATGGCAAGTACAACAGGTAAAGCAGTTGAAATTCCTATCAAATCATCATTTGCAGAAGGTCTAGATGCCCTAGAATACTTCATTTCTGCCCATGGTGCACGTAAAGGACTTTCAGATACAGCTTTAAGAACTGCCGATTCAGGTTACTTAACAAGAAGATTAGTTGATGTATCACAAGATATTATAGTAAGAGAACATGATTGTGGAACACATGAAGGTTTAATAGTATATGATATCAAAGATGGAAATCAAATAATTGAAAAAATGCAAGAAAGACTTATCGGAAGATATGTTGTAAACGATGTATATGATCCAAATACAAAAGAACTTATTGTTGATACAAATACAATGATAACAGAAGACATAGCAGAAAAAATAGTAGCAGCAGGAATTGAAAAACTAGAAGTACGTTCAGTTTTAGCTTGTCGTTCAAAACATGGTGTATGTCAAAAATGTTATGGTATGGGATTAGCAAGAAGAAACTTAGTATCAATTGGCGAATCTGTTGGTATTATAGCAGCTCAATCAATTGGTGAACCTGGTACACAGCTTACAATGAGAACAATTCACTCTGGTGGTGTTGCCGGTGTAGCTGATATAACTCAAGGTCTTCCAAGGGTTGAAGAATTATTCGAAGCTAGAAAACCTAAGGGTGTTGCAATAATTTCTGAAATTGCTGGTAAAGTAAAAATAAAAGAAACAAAGAAAAAGAAAGAAGTTATAGTTACATCTAAAGATGATTCAAGAACATATACAATACCATTTGGTTCAAAAATGAAAGTAAAAGATGGAGACATGGTAGAAGTTGCAGACCCATTAATAGAAGGTTCAATTAATCCAGGAGAAATTTTAGAATTAAAAGGACCAGAAGGTGTTTACGAATACTTAACATCAGAAGTTCAAAAAGTATATAGAAACCAAGGTGTTGACATCAACGACAAACACGTTGAAGTTATTGGTAGACAAATGCTTAAGAAAGTTAGAGTTGAAGATAATGGAGATACAGATATGTTCCCAGGTTCTTTAATAGATATGTATGAATTTGAAGATAAAAACAATGAAGCAATAGCAGAAGGAAAACGTCCTGCTACAGGAAAAAGAGTATTACTTGGTATTACAAAAGCTTCACTTGCTACAGAAAGCTTCTTATCTGCAGCATCATTCCAAGAAACAACAAGAGTTCTTACAGAAGCTGCAATTAAAGGTAAGACAGATGACTTAGTTGGATTAAAAGAAAATGTTATCATTGGTAAATTAATTCCAGCTGGTACTGGTATGAAGAGATATTTAAATACTCATATTGATACAGAAAAGAAACTTGAAGAAGTTGCTGATGTAGAAGAATAATAATAAAGAGACAATGCAAAGAAATGCATTGTTTTTTTACTTGCAACAAAAATGTAATAAAAATGTAATAAAAATGTAAT
>ULPC01013281.1_pt1 | contig 11790 bp, 9 predicted proteins | sample 1953181 | NCBI WGS metagenome assembly ULPC01 (sample SAMEA4835620, study PRJEB28245) | human gut metagenome | biome: gut microbiome; material: fecal sample | place: Denmark | collected 2008
GGCGTATATTTTTCTTAATTCTACGGAAAAATTAACTTGTGAGGTAACAAGTTAAAATTATTATAATGTAATAAGTTATTGAGGTTTTATGGAAAGATTTTATAGATATTTATGTGAATGTATATTTATAGCTATATTTGCTTTTGTTATATTTAATAATAAGAATGTTAGTTATGGTATAGATGAGGTTCCTTTATATAATGGTGAGCCTTATGTTGTTATTGATAATAATGAGCCTTCTTTTAGTGAACTTGTTAAAGATTCTTTTGAATTTTATAGTGATTTAGATTCACTTGGTAGATGCGGAGTAGCTTATGCTAGCATTGGACCTGATTTGATGCCGACTGAGAAGAGAGGTTCTATTGGCAGTGTTAAACCTAGTGGATGGCATACAGTTAAGTATGATATTGTTGATGGTAAGTATTTATATAATAGGTGTCATTTAATTGGATACCAGTTAACTGGGCAGAATGCTAATCCTAATAATTTGATTACTTGTACTAGAGAGACTAATAGTAAAACTATGTTAGAGTTTGAAAATAAAGTAGCTAGTTATATTAAAGAAACTGGTAATCATGTTATGTATAGAGTGACACCTAAGTTTTATGGAGATAATTTAGTTGCTAGTGGAATTGAGATGGAAGCTAAAAGTGTTGAAGATAATGGTGCTGGGCTTAAATTTCATGTTTATGTGTATAATGTAGAAACAGGAATTGATATAGATTACAAGACTGGAGAAAGTAGTTTGTCAAATTAGTGTATATTTTCTTTTAGTTTTGTTTTTCTTTTTTTAATTTTGTATTATATTAAGAATGTGTAGGAGAGGTGATTTAAATGTTATATCCATCTGTTGATAAAATATTAAATCAGGTCGACTCAAAGTATAAGCTAGTTCATGTGATTGCTGAGAGAGCGAAACAAATTCAGGAAACTGGATGGTTACAAATGAAAGAAAGCGATTATAAGAATAAGAAGGAATTAGGTCGTGCTTTAGAGGAAGTAGACGCTGGTTTAATTAAAATTAAGTAAGCAAAATGCTTATTTTTTTTGAAATAATAGGAAAATAGGGTATAATAAGATTTAGGTGAGGATATGAAAAAAGTTATACTTGTTGATGGAAATAATTTAATGTTTAGAAGTTATTATGCGACTGCTTATACTGGAAATATTATGAAAAATAGTAAGGGTTTTCCAACTAATGCTTTGTATGGTTTTACTTCAATGATTAATAAAATTATTGAAGAAGAAAAGCCTGAGTATATGGCAGTTGCTTTTGATATTGGTAAAAATTTTAGACATGAAAAGTATGATCATTATAAAGAAGGAAGAAGAGAAACTCCAGAAGATTTGAAAGTGCAGATGCCTTATGCTAGGAAGATACTTGAAGCAATGGGGATTAAACATTATGAAGTAGAAAATTTTGAGGCAGATGATATTATTGGAACTATTGCGGCGATGGCTGATAAGGATCCTGAATTTGATGCGACCATTGTGTCTTCAGATAGAGACTTATTACAATTAATTAGTGATGTTGTTGATGTTAAACTTTTAAAACAAAAAGGTTTCATTAGATATAATAAAGAGACTTTTAAAGATGATTATGGAATTGAGCCAATTAGAATTATTGATTTAAAAGCATTAAGTGGAGATGCTTCAGATAATGTGCCAGGTGTTAAAGGTATTGGTGAAAAGACGGCCTTAAAACTATTACAAGAGTATGGTACTTTAGAAAATATTTATGCTAATATTGATTTAATTAAGGGGGCTACTCATGATAAGTTAGTTAACGATAGAGATAGTGCTTTCTTTAGTAAAGACATATGCACTATATATAGAGAAGTTCCCCTAGAAGATACTTTAGATAGTATGAAATATATGGGACGTAATGACTCATTAGATGAATTATTTGCTGATTTAGAGTTTTATTCATTTTTAAAGAAGATACCTAAGAAGCAAGTAAAACTTGATGTTAGTTTTAAGGAACTTAGTGATGATCATGAAATAAATATAGAAAAGTGCGTTTCTTATTATATTGAGTGTGATAAAGAAAATTATCATTTAGCTAAGATAATTGGTATGGGTGTATATGATGGAGAAAACTTATTTTATGTTAGTCCAGAAAAAGTTAAAAAGGTTTGTGAATATTTAAAACAAGCAGTAACTTATACTTATGATTTAAAGAAGAATATGGTTTTACTTAAAGATGTTAATATGATAAGTAATTTTGATCATATGATAGGTACATATTTGCTTAATTATCAAATGAAAGATGATTTGGCTTTTATAATGAATAATGATGGGATAGAAGCACCTTTTTATAGTGATATTCTTAAGGATGATGAAATGCTTAAGAAGGGCGTTACTTTAAAAGCTAAATATGTTTATGATACTAGAGATGATATTGTAAAGAAATTAAAAATGGATGATATGTTTGATTTGTTTACAAATGTTGAAATGCCACTAGTTAGAGTACTTGCTAAGATGGAACTTGCTGGTATTAGGTGTGATAAAGATATCTTAAAAGAGATGAGTGAAGAGGCTGGCATCCGTTTAGATAACTTGTCTAGAGAGATATATAATTATGCTGGATGCGAGTTTAATGTTTCTAGTCCTAAACAGTTGGGTAATATCTTATTTGATCATTTAGGTTTACCATACAGGAAGAAGAAAAAGGATGGTGCCAACTATAGTACTGATGCTAGCATTTTAGAGGGTTTAATTGGTGTGCATCCAATTATTGAACTTATTTTAGAATATCGTAATTTAGCTAAACTTAAGAGCACTTATTTAGATGGACTTAACAATTATATTTTAGATGATGGTAGAATTCATACTATTTATAAGCAGACTTTGACTAGAACTGGAAGGTTATCTAGTGCAGAGCCTAATTTACAAAATATCCCAGCTAGAGATGAGATGGATAGAAAAGTAAGACGTGCATTTGTGCCAGAGTATGATTTATTTTTAAGTGCTGATTATTCACAGATAGAACTTAGAGTTCTTGCTCATATTAGCAATTCAGAAAAGATGATTGAGGCATTTAAGAATAATGAAGACATTCATACGAGAGTAGCTAGTGATATTTTTGGTGTTAGTCCTGAAGAAGTTACTAAGAGTATGAGAAGAACAGCTAAAGCAGTTATCTTTGGGATTGTTTATGGTATTAGTGGTTTTGGACTTGGTGAGAATTTAAAGATTAATCCAAGTGATGCTAAGAAGTTTATTGAGAAGTATTTAGAACTTTATCCTGGTGTTAGTGAATATATGGATAATATTAAGAAAGAAGCCCATATTTATGGTTCAGTTAGAACTTTATTTAACAGAAAGAGAACTATTGAAGAACTTAACAGTACTAATTATATGGTTAGAAGTAGTGGAGAAAGAATTGCTCTAAATACACCTATTCAAGGAACTGCTGCTGATATTATAAAGATGGCCATGGTAAAATTAGATAAAGTTATGGAAGAAAAAGGATTTAAGAGTAAGATGCTTTTACAGATTCATGATGAACTTGTATTTGATGTTTGTGCTGATGAGAAGGAAGAACTTATTAGTGCAGCACGTGATGTAATGGAAAATATTGTTAACTTAAATGTTCCTTTAAAAGTTAGTACTGATGTAGGAACAGATTTATATGAAGCAAAGTAGGTGATTTTATGCCAGAACTAGCAGAAGTTAGAACTGTCGCAAGTGTTTTAAAAAAGAAACTTATTGGTAAGAAAGTAACTGGTGTTAAAGTTATTTATCCAAAAATTGTTGAAAGCACAATGGATATTAATGAGTTAATCGGTCATACTTTAGAGGATATTACAACGTATGGTAAATATTTAATATTTAATTATGGTGAAGTTTCTGTTATCAGTCATTTAAGGATGGAAGGCAAGTATTTTGTTAAGCCCAGTGATGATGAGATTTTAAAGCACGAACATGTTATTATTTATTTTGGTGATTTGTCTTTAAGATATCATGATACAAGAAAGTTTGGTAGAATGTGCATAGTAAAAACAAGTGAGGTTGATAAGAATCCAGCACTCGTGAAACTTGCTAAAGAGCCTTTTGATATGGATGCAGATGAACTTTATAGTCATATTCATAATAAGAAGAAACATATGAAAAGTCTTTTATTAGAGCAAGAAGTAATAGCTGGTTTAGGTAATATATATGCAGATGAAGTATTATTTGCATCTAAAATAAATCCCCTTAGATTAGGTGAAAGTGTTACTTTAGAAGAGTGTAAAAGAATAATTAAGAGTGCTAGAGATATTTTAAGTTTAGCTATTAAGGAAGGCGGAACTACTATTAGAAGTTATACTTCTAGTCTAGGTGTTACCGGTAATTATCAAAACTTTTTAAAAGTACATAAAAAAGAAAGAGAACTATGTACTTGTGGATGTAAGATAGAGAAGATTAAAGTTGGTGGCAGAAGTACTTATTTTTGTCCTAACTGTCAAAAATAGAATGTATTTATTTTATTAAGAAGCAGTCTTTTATATTAAAGGAGTGCTTTTTTATATTTTTGAGTGTAAATTTTCATTTCGCAAAATCAAAAATTTTTCCGTTTTGCGAAATGGAAGAGTATTTTTATTGTTAAAATCATGTTTGATTATTAGTTTATAGTGTTAATAATAAAATAAATATGATAAAATTAAAATAGAGGTATGGTTATGAGTGATAAAACAAGTTTAGTTTTAGGTATAATCTATGTTGTAGTTGCAATTATTTTAATAGTGCTTGTTTTAGTAATGTATGATAAGCATAACAAGAAAAAATATAATGGAATATTAAGAGACCTTGAAAGGAATAAGAATCTTATTATCTCAGGAAGTATATTAACAGAACTTAATAAATTATCTTCTTTAATTAATAATAAAGATTTAGAGAAAAAGTATAAGATATGGCAGAGTAGATATAAGAAAATTAAAGATGAAGATATTCCACAGCTTGATGATAAGTTAAATGAATTAGAAGCAACTTTTAAGACAAGAAAGTTTAAAGAAATTAATGAAGCAATTGCTAAATTAGAATTAGAACTTTATTACGTTAAAAGTAAGAGTGAGTTTTTACTTCGTGATATTAAAGAGATTACTTTAAGTGAGAGTAAGAATAGAGAGATTATTACGGGCTTAAAGAAAGACTACCGTGAAATATATTTAAAGTATCATCATAATATAGATGATTATGAACTTATTAAAAAAGCCATTGAATTACAGTTTGAAAATGTTGATAAGTTATTTGCTTCTTTTGAGCTTACGATGGATAATAATGCTTATGGTGAAGCACCTAAAATAGTTAAGGCTTTAGATGATGCGATTGGTAATTTAAAAGTGGTTATTGATGATGCCCCAGGAGTAATACTACTTGGTAAGACACTTATTCCAGATAAGATTAAAGATATTACAAAGATTACTAAGAAGATGATTAGTGAAGGATACAACTTAGATTATTTAAATATTGATTATAATATTACAGAAGCAGAGAAGAAGATAGCAGATATTTTTGACAGATTAAACGTTCTTAATTTAACAGATAGCATTTTAGAACTTAATGCAATTGTTAATTATTTTGATGAATTATATGGTGAGTTTGACAAAGAGATAGAAAGTAAGAAAGAGTATGAAGAAAACTCTAGAAAACTTGGTGTTAAGTGTAAAAAGTTACTTGCTATTATTAAGAATTTATCGATGAAAATTGAAGACATTAAGTATAGTTTTGATTTAAGTGATGAGGAAGTTAAAGGAATAGATGAACTAAATTTAAATATAAAATCTATACAAAGTGATTATGAAGTTTTAGTTGAGAATTATCGTAATAGAAGTTTTTCTTATTCTAAGTTAAATGAAGAACTTAATACTCTTAGTATGAGACTTGTGAAAGAGGAAGATAAGTTAGAACTTACTTTAAGAAATTTAAGTGGACTTAAGGAAGATGAAAATAGAGCTAGAGAGCAACTTACAGAGATTAATGAGATTTTAGCTAAGAGTAAGAATGTTATTAGTTCTTATAAGTTGCCGGTTATACCTAAAGAGTATTATACAGAAGCTAGTGAGGCTGGGGATGCTATTAGCGTAATGGTTAAGGAACTTAATAAAAAGCCAATAAGTATTAAAGTTTTAAATATAAGGGTTGATACTGCTAGGGATTTAGTGTTAAAGTTATATAAGACCACGACTGATGCTGTTAGGTTAGCAAGTCTTGCAGAAAATACTCTTGTATATGGCAATAGATATAGAGCAATAAGTGAGAAGATTAATAATGGATTAAGTAGAGCAGAAAGTGAGTTTTATAAAGGAAATTATAAGACATCACTGGAACTTGCTATTAATGCAATAGCAGAGGCCGATCCAGATATTCATAAGAAGATATTAAAAGTAAGTAAGGTAAGCTAGGTTTGGCTTATTTTTGCTCATAAGGATGTGATAAGATGATATATTTAGATTATAGTAGTACAACGCCGGTACTTCCTGAAGTGTTAGATAGTTTTAATAAAGTTAGTAAAGATTATTTTGCGAATCCTAATAGTTTACATTCATTAGGTGAGAAGTCTAAAAATTTAATGAATGGAGCAACTAAGCAGATTAGTGAATTACTTAAAATAAGGGAAGATGAGGTAATTTATACTAGTGGTTCAACAGAAAGTAATAATATGGCGATAATTGGGCTTGCTTTAGCAGTAGGTAAGAAAGGTTCTCATATCGTTACAAGTAAGATGGAGCATGAGAGTATTTATGAGATTTGTTCTTATTTAGAAGAAAATGGTTTTGTAATAGATTATGTTAATAATGATGATAATGGAGTAATTGACTTTGAGGATTTAAAGAAGAAAGTTAGTGATAAAACTATTTTAGTTACAATTAGTGCAGTAAATAGTGAAGTAGGAATAAGGCAGCCTCTTAAAACGATTAAGCAAGTTATTAATAAGGAGAATCCTAGATGTGTTTTTCATAGTGATATGACGCAAGCAATTGGTAAAGTACCAGTTAATTTAGCTGATGTTGATATGGCTTCATTTGATAGTCAGAAGATATATGGAGTTAAAGGTGTTGGTATGCTTTATAAGAGTAATAAAGTTAGAATTAAGTCTTTATTTTATGGTTCTAAAAAAGAAATTAGACCAGGCACGCCACCACTTCCTCTTATTGCATCATTTTCTAAAGCACTTAGAATTAGTTTAACTGATTTAGATAAGAAAAGTGAAAAGGTTAAAAAGTATAATGATAAGATTTTAGATAATTTAAAGAAATATCCTAAAATACTTATTAATAAGACTAGTTATTCAATACCCCATATTTTAAATATAAGTTTGATGGATATTAAGCCCGAAACATTTATTCATGCACTTGAAAAACATGAAGTATACGTTGGCTCAAACACAGCATGCAGTAGTGGTAAGATAAGTACAGCAGTCTTTAATCTTTATCATGATAAGACTAGAGCTCTAACCACTATCAGAATAAGTTTATCTTATCTTACAACTAGTGAAGAAGTGACTGAATTTTTAAAAGTGTTTGATAGTGTTTATGAGAAGTTATCTAGTTTAAATGATTAACGTACATAAAATGTTATTCATATATTATAATAGTAAAGGTATATCATTTGACATTTAATGCTAAATTTGATATACTATGCTTGCATTGAATTAGTTCAATCGAAAATGTTAACCGCTCTTGGATGGTACGAGCAATAAATGTTCTCGGCCCTAAATGTAAGGAAACTTTATCTTTTGATGGAGTTTTCTTTTTGTTTATGTTAGAATATTTTTGGCTGAAGGAGTGCAAATATGGAAAAGGTTATAATTATTAAATATGGTGAACTTAATACTAAGAAAGACAATATTAATTATTTTATAAAAGCATTAAGAAATGACTTAAGCAAGAAGATAGATAATGATATAGAATATGATCATGGAAGAATGATTATTTTTGGTGATGATTTAGACATAGTTAAGGACGCTTTAAATAAGACTTTTGGTATTCATGAATATGAGATTGGTTATAAGTTAGAGACTAATAATATAGATATTATTTCTTTAGAATTAGTTAAACTTGTTAAGGAAAGAGATTTTAATACTTTTAAGGTAAGTACTAAAAGAAGTGATAAGTCTTATGAAATGAATAGTATGGAGATAAGTAAGCATTTAGGTGGAGTTATTTTAAGAAATATTTCTGGTAAAAAAGTTGATGTTAGTACTCCGGAACTTCTTATTAATGTTGAAATTAGAAAAGATTCTTCTTTAATTTATTTTGATAAAGAAAAGGGGTTAGGTGGTTATCCTTTAGGGACTCTTGGAAAGGGAATGCTGATGCTTAGTGGAGGAATAGACTCACCAGTAGCAGGATATTTAGCAATGAAAAGAGGAGTAAGATTAGAGTGCGTTTATTTTGATAGTCCTCCACATACAAGTGAGGAAGCATTAAATAAGGTTCTTACTTTAGCAGAGAAGTTATCAGATTATAGTAATTATATAAAAGTACATATTATCCATTTTACAGATATCCAAGAAGCAATTTATAAGAATTGTCCTAAAGAGTACATGATTACCATTATGCGTAGATGTATGTATAGAATAGCTGAGATGCTTGCTCATAGAGAAAACTGTAAGTGTATTGTTAATGGGGAAAGTATTGGACAGGTTGCTAGTCAAACATTAACTAGCATGAATGCGATTAATGAGGTAGTTAAGATACCAGTTATTAGACCAGTATGTTGCTTAGATAAATTAGAAATTATTGATATAGCAAAAAAGATAGGTACTTATGAAACTAGTATACTTCCTTATGAAGATTGCTGCACTATATTTGTACCAGAACATCCGGCTATTAATCCAGAGAAGGAACTTGCTAGAGAGTATGAAGAAAAATTTGATTATAACGCTTTAATTAAAGAAGCAATTAAGACTAAAGAAACAATTACTTTACCTAGAAAAGAAGAAGAATTTGATAATATTTTATAAGATATCACCCATAATAAAAGTGGGTGATATTTTTTGAAGGGTTATAGTTTAAATGGAAATAACAAAGATAAACTTATGAATGAGTATAATAATTTATATGGTTTTAATTTAAAAGATAAAGAAGAAGATATGTTTAAAAGTTATATTAAACCTAAATATAGTGATGGATTTAAAAAACTAAATAAATAGTAGAGTATAAAAATCAGTTTGCACTTTAAGAAAGAATATTATATACTTATTATAGGATGGTAGTGAGTATAAGATGGAAGAATTAGAAAAGAATATTAATAAAAGAAAAATATATATAAGTTTATTAGTCTCTGTTATATGTATAATAGGTGTTTCTTATGCTTTTTTTGTATTATATTTAAGACAAACTGATAATAATTCAGTAACAGCATTATCATGTTTTACTTCAACTTTAACTGAAGAAAATAGTGCGATAAACTTATCTAATGAGTTTCCAATAAAAGATGAAGATGGAATAAAAAAGACACCATTTACATTTAAAATTACTAATAATTGTAATAACTATGTAAAAGCATATATTACAATAGATTCTTTAAAAGAAGGAACAGCTAATTATATTCTTAGTAAATATATGAAAGCAAATGTATCTACTAAAGGAACAACCGATGGTACATCACTTATAATTGGAACACAAAATACTAAAATACTTGATAATAAACATAACGGATATATTGTTAAAGAAGTAGGGTTAAATAAAAACGAAAGCAAAGAATTTGATTTAAGACTATGGATAGATTATGATACTACCAAAGAACAAGCAGCAGGTATGACATATTTAAGTCAAGTAGTTATTGTTACAGAGCCAGGTAAACCTACATTAACTATGGAAATACTTGCAAATAATGAAGTTAAAGCTCCAATAACTCCACCAGGAACAGCAGTATCTACTGCTGATGAAGCTTTACTTGCATCTGCAGAAGATGATTATGGAACATCTTACTACTTTAGAGGTGCAGTAACAAATAACTATGTAGAATTTGCAAATAAGTGCTGGAGAATAGTAAGAGTTGGTGGAGATGGTTCAGTAAAACTTATCTTACATAATGATAATACTGTTGGGGCTGCTAATCCTTGTGATGCTGCAAATAACAGTACTAGTGCAGCATTTGCAAGATACTCTGGTACTACATATACAAGTAAATTTAATGAAAAATATAATGACAATGCTTATGTAGGATTTAAGTATGGCACTGCTGGTGCTAGTGATTATGCAAGTGCACACGCTAATATTAATAAAAGTACAATATTAAATAATTTAGAAAATTGGTATACAAATAATTTAAAAGATTATGCTGATAAAATTGCTGATACTGTATGGTGTAATGATAAAACAAAAGTAACAGATACAAGTTATAATCCATGGGGCTATAGTAATGTTACTGGTTTAGGATATGGTACAAATGTAACATATTATGGTGCTACACAAAGATTAGTAAGCACAAATAAAATTGCTGGAGGCACTGGCCCTAGTTTAAAATGTAATGGAGAATTAAGTAAAATAAATTCAAAAGTAGGCTTAATAACAGCAGATGAATTAGCATATGCAGGCTATGTTTATAAGCAAAATAATACAACAACATATTTACAAGAAAATGCTACAGATACTTATTGGTGGTCCTTGTCTCCTCGCTACTTCTATGGTGGCTACGCTTACGTTTGGAACGTTTTCGGCAGCGATGGCATCTTCGCCGACGACGACGTGAGTAGCTCCTTCGGTGTTCGCCCTTCGATTTCTCTTATATCTTCAACTACAATTTCTGGTGGATCCGGCACCTCAGAAGATCCTTACATTATAGAGTAATATTAAATATCAACGTGAGTTGGTATTTTTTCATATTTGTGGTATAATAGGCGAACTTACAAAGGGGGAATTTATGTGAAAGAGTTATTTCTAAGATTATATAATGGAGATATGTCTGCAAGAGAAGAAATTATTTCTAATAATATGAAACTAGTATATTATTTAGTTCATAAAAGTGGGTTCGATAATACTGAGGACAATTATCAAATAGGACTAATTGGTCTTATAAGGGCTGTTGATACATTTGATATTTATAGTAGTTATAGTTTTAGCACTTACGCAGCTAAATGTATTAAGAATGAACTTAATATGTATTATAGAAGTTATTATAAAGAAAAAGCTGAGTATATTTTAGACGCTCCAAACAATAAAACAAGTAAAGAACCACTTATTGAATATATCAGTGATGGCGTAGATATTACAAGTAATATCGATAGTAAAAGCTTTAGTGAAGTTCTTACGAGACTAGTTACAAGTATAGATAATGAAAGAGATAAGAAGATATTAAATTTATATCTTGGACTTAATGGTAAAAATTATAGACAAAAAGATATTGCTGATATTTTTGGTTTGGATAAAAGCACTGTAGGTAGACTAATAAAAAAATATTTAGAACTATTTAAGATTTATGTTAGTGAGCTTGGTACTGGAGATAAACCTATAAGTATAAAAGAAAGATTTAAAGATTATTCTAGTTTTAAACTTAGATATTTAATAAGAACGCTTAGTGATGAAGATAGAAGTCTTGTATTAAAAAGATTAGATAATGCTGATAAGAGTTTAAGTGAAGAAGAAATACTAAGACTTTATAAAGATATACTACCTGAGATTAGTAATTCATTTAAGAATGTTAATGCTGAAAAGAAACTTTTCCGTAGAGTTAAAAGAGATATTGTTGCATTAATTTCTTTAATGGATATACATAGAAACCAAGTAAAAGATATAATAACAGATAGTAGTGATTATGAAAGAAAAGAATTATTGGGGTTAATTGGTGTCGGAAGAGCGG
>ULPC01030498.1_pt1 | contig 11708 bp, 3 predicted proteins | sample 1953181 | NCBI WGS metagenome assembly ULPC01 (sample SAMEA4835620, study PRJEB28245) | human gut metagenome | biome: gut microbiome; material: fecal sample | place: Denmark | collected 2008
CGACGGAAGAGCCGTCAAAGTACCTTGAGGAGTAATAATACCTTCCAAACCGTATTGCGGATCGTCGTTGATGAAAGCGGGGCCGCCGGCGGTAGATAGGGTGCCCGATGCGTGAGAGGAAACTTTCTCGACGGCATACATGACACCATCTTTCCCCAAGTAATAAATCTCGCCATTTTGTGTAAAAAACCTTCCCTGGAAGCCAGAGGTATGTAACATTTCGCTATAACTCTTTGGGTTTTCCTTAGCGTTCCTAACCGAGATCCATTTTTGTTTGTCATCAGACCAAAAGAATATCTGAGCCTTTTGGTTCCACCACCACGTCTTGTCATCGAGATATGTATTATTTTCTCCACCGCCTGGCAAAGCTTTTTGGTTACCTGTGACTTGCCACTCTTCTCCAATTTGCTGCTTTATCCACGGTGACCAAGATTCATTACCTTTGGTTGACAAATGGGCTGTGTTTGCCCCAATGCCAGAAGTGATATTGCCAATGCCACCTCTATTCTTTTGAACTTTATCAACCGTTTCTTCATAACCTTTGATTATCTTGTCTCCTTCGTCTCCCGATAACCCCGTTAATTCACGGACTGTCTCGTTATTGAAATATTTAGAGGCGTTATCGTACGCCGTCTCAAACGCACCCCTAGCACTGTTGAAAGCATCAATATCCTTAGAATCCATCTTCCCCAAATCAGCTAAAGAGCCTCCCCTGAGAAGAAGTTGCATTCCTTTGGTTTTGGTCAAGTCAGTGTAAGCTTGTTTCAGGCTCTCTACTGTTTGCGCATTTTTATAATATTCGGATTCTACCTTCTGTTTCTGCAATTCTTTATTATCTTCAAGAACGTCAAATGTTGGGGGGTTTTCAACTACATTCTCCCAATATTTCAGAACATCCATTGTTGACTTAGCGTTCCCAGCCCAGTCTTTCATAAATTTTTGAGCTTTGTCAAATTCTTTGCTTTCGGTTAAATTACTCATCCAATCACGCTGAGCCTGTAGCTCATCAATCATAACTTGCAATTCGTTAACCTTTTTCTCATTGTCTAGTTCTTCTAGCTCTTTTTGAGCATCGGCAATGGCAGAGGTGTCTGCCTCGTAAACCCAACCAATACCCTCTCTCCAAACTTTCTTTTTTTCGTTTTGAGCATTTTCGAGCTTGATTTTAGCTTCAATAAGCTTATTTTCATATTCGCGCTGTTTGTTGATTTGCTCAAGTGCTGATTTTTGTTCCTCAAGAGCATTTTGTTGACGTTCGAGAGAGCGATCTATTGCTTGTTGTGCGGACTGAACCACCTTGTTATACTCAGCCGTTGTAACGTTCCCAATATTTTTAGCCGCTTTTTTATAAGTGTCAAGATATAGTTCCCAAATATCGTTTTGTGTTTCTTCCTCAAGTTCCCCAAACTCAGGGGTCATAAGAGCTTTTAGAAGACTGTCCATAGAAGTGCTATCTTTATTAAACCCTCCTTGATCAAGCGTCTCTAATACCTTCTTCATCGAAGGGTCGTTCAAGAGTTTTTCATAAATTTTTGCCCCCGAAGCGGTACCGCCAGTCCAATCTTTTAATAATTGGCCACCTAATACTCTATATTCTTGTTCCATGGCTCCAGTAACCAAAGATAGGTTATCTTGTCCGATGGTTGTAGCTTCTGCTCCATTTTTCGCAATGATAGCTCGCAAAGATTCGACAGATAAGGTTCCCGTTGACATTAGTTCATCAAAATACGAAGTTAAAGATTCTAAAGATTCGGACAAATCGCTAATTGAGGAATTTAAATCCCCTATTGTTAATAAGCCAAAATCATCAACTCGAATCCTAACTTCGTCTAATGTCATGCCAAGAGCGAGGGCTGCTTGATTCAACAAGTCAGTTTGAACCTCTGTGCTGAGTCCGTAAGTATTGTTAATTATATCCGACAAAGTAAAACGACTCCCCGCCAGTAAAGATTGAACCGAAGTCGAATCATCTTGTTTCATCAGCAATTGAATCAAACGTTTGACCTCAGTAGTTAATTCAACATTGGCTAAACCGGCAATTTGTCGCTCTACATCGGCAACGCCTCGGCGTGCTAAGGATAAAGAGCTTTCGTCAGAAATACCCGACCCCAAATACGCCTTTTTCAACTCGCGATTTAAACGCTCTTTTTCTTCGTCGGCGGTTAAAGATAAGCCCTCTTTTGAAGCCATAAACGCCGCATCTTCCGCATCGATACGCGCCATCTTAGCTACTTTTGCTAATCGAGAGCGGATTTTTGACGATATATTCTCGTCTGCTAATATAGAGTCTAAATTTAAGTATAAATCAGTAGCCGACGCAGAGCTTGTCGCAGTAATTAAATCAGAATACTTCTCTTGTCCAATAATAGCCTCAAAAGCGTCTTTAAATGCCCCAGTATCTTTATCGGCATCTTTAATGGCTTGAACATTTTCTCTAATAGATTTGATATCATCGGAAAGCAGATTGCTTTGTTTTGACACCGAATACAAATTCTCAAGAGATGCTTCTTGCGATTTTAGAGTTTCTAGAAGCTTTGATGCAGTTTCAATGCGCTTTTTGCGTGCAATTTCTTCTGCGTCGATTAATTGGGCGATAGGTGTAGCAATAACGCTGCCAATCGTAGAGCCAATCATTGCACCTAAGGGCCCACCGAAGGTTCCAAGAATTGCGGTCAGACCTCCCGAAACGGCGCCTGCGACTACTTGAGCCTCGATTGAGCCCTCGGTTGCTATTCCAGTGGTTATACCACTAAACAATCCCCCGAGTGCGGCTCCAGGAATGTTAGATTTGACGGATTTGAACCTGTTTTTTGCCTTCTCGGTTTTTCCAGGGACACCACCTGTTTTTTGCTGATTTGTATCTTGAGCAACTGCTTTGGCGTGTTTTTGAGTTTCTTCTGTATCTCGCGAAGTAGCATTTGTGTTTTTGTTTTCTTCTTTGGTTCCTTGCGCTTCGGCGGCGGCCCCTTGTGATGCGCTCTCTGTAACTTGGTCTAGTGCAGAGGCCGTGCTAGTGGCAGATTGAGCCAATTTGTTATTGGCCTCGTCGATCTGTTTCTTTTGTATATCTTCTAGTTTGGACGCCTTCCAATCTTGCTGATATTGTGCAAATTTTGTAGGTCCCAAGCCGTTAACAAAACTCCTGCCTTTACCCACAGAGAAAAACTCTTTCATCCAAAGCGGAACTTTAAAGGCGTTATATTGGATCAGAGCTGTCCCGACAGCTCGAATGGAGGGAAGAAGTATTTTCATTAAAACAACGGACAAATCGGTAAACAATTTAACGAGTCCCGACTGCTCCAAAGTCATAGCGAGGTTTTCCCAAGCTGATTGCAGTCTATTTGATGCGCTTTGAATGGTTTCCATATATGCGGCATACTTGCTTTCGGCCGTACCTTGTGAATGCGCCGAAACCTCTTCTAGTTCTTCCGCACGATCCATATTTTCCATCAACACAAGGAATTGCTCGCGTTGACGAACACCGGCCATAGCTGTAGCAATCGCGTTTTTCGACACGTTGTCAAGATTAATCCACCTATCACTCAGTTCGTCAAGAACATCACTAAAACTTCTAAATTCTGTATTGGTCGCTCGAATACTGATACCAATTTTACCCAATACTTTTTCAATATCGTTAAGATTCTCGAGATCAGTATCAGACGATGCCTCGAGATTCATTTTTGTATAAGCGCCCGCTTTTACGTTGCCGTAACGGGACATGATAGTTCTACAATTTGTTACTTCGTATTGTTGTTTCAATACTACTCACCACTTGTGTGGCGGGGCGGTGCTTCCAAGAGTGTCTCTACACTCGACCAACCCTCACGGATTTTTTATTAGATTATATTCCGTAGTTCAGACTGGCGCACTCTCATTATAACATGAGATTTTTTCGTTCAGTCGTTCAAGGTCCTATTGGGAGAAAGAAGTGGTAATTCTATCTCGCTTTTCACTATGAGGCTCCAATAGTGCCGTATTTAAAACACAAGCCTCGTTTTCTAAGTGAAAATTTAAAGAATGGTAATTGGGTAAAATCCCCTCATTTTGAACATATTGTTGAATAAGGGTAGAACATAAGAGAGGATTATTAATTAAATCGTCTTCCCATAAATAAAGGATTTCTTTGTTTAGTTTATTGCAAACGTATGTGTGCTTCCTTTTGTCAGCGATAATATCCTTTGCTTGTTGCAGGTTAATAATTTGAGGGTACTTTCTAACATCAGCATGCCAATACGTCCCCATAATTTCAATCGGTAATTCGCTATCTACAAGGAAAATATCAAAATTAAAAGGCCCACAAGGTTCTTCATTGCGATAGTCCAATCTCAAGTATTCGCACATTTTATTGACAATCCTTTGTGGAGCCGTATTTGCTCGCGACAAACGATCTCCATTTGAATTGCGAGTCTGCGCAATTCCGATTTTTGCGCATTCTGCGCTGCAATAAATTCTTCGCTTACTATAGTATTTATTACGAGGTCTAAACGTGCGCCCACATATAGGACAAATTTTGACCCGTTGTTCTTCTGTAAAGTTCACATCATAACGAGACGAACGCTCGTGGTTTCGCTCTCGCTGCCATATATTTTGGCACGTAGTCGAACAAAACTTTTGTGAAGATAATTTACCACAAATAAACGCATTTCCACAAATAGGGCAAACACGCTCTTCGGACTTTTCTTTACGCCGAAATTCAATTTCACACTGTTTGCAACAAAAAACGTTTTTCCCTTTAGGTTTATCATAACGGGAAATCAAACTCCCGCAATTTGCGCAAGTGGACACATGACGTGTAATCCTTTTGCGTTCCGCTTCTCGTTTACACTGAGCAGAACAATATTTGGTTTGCGCAGCATAACGCTCCTTTACTGCAAAATTCTTACCACAATTTATGCAGCTTTTTGTTACCATTCTATCCATATAGGTTCCTCCTTGTTGCCCATCTCTGGGGTTCAAGAAATTAGAAAAAATTTTGCTTAAGGGGGTTATGTATTATTCCCCTTTGGCCCCCAGTATAACTATCAATACTCTATTAAGGGCCATACCCACACTCGACGCATCGCGTTGGGTGGTTTCAATGATTGTTGAAGCGTAGGCTATCGTCTCGTCTAACGACACGCCCGCCAATTGCGCCGTCGTGGCAACGTTTTGCAGAGCAGCACCAATATCTGCAGCGGACACCGCTGCTTTCATGTCAACTGCTGTCAGTTTTGAAACCACATCTACAGCGTCAGACACCTCTAATTTAAACCCTTTAATCATTGAGGTTAAATACTCAGTTGCCTTACTGGCTTCAATCATACCCAGTTTACTTAAATAAGTTGAGGCGGTAATAAGCTCTCCAGCCTGTTGTGCTTCGTAACCTTGTCTATAATTGTGTTACTTTTGAACTTCGTTACGTTTCAAAAGATTAAGAGAATTTTTATATCTCAAAATTTTCTTTTATTTTCATAAAAGTTCAGACTATATCTTTGGTGAATAAAAGTTTCCTTTTATTTCCATCCCCTGCTTCCACCCACTTAGGTGTACATAATAGTCGTTGAACCTTCTCCTATTCGGAGCTTGGCTGCTGATTATCCAATTTGTATAATTTTTAACCATCACACTTAAGCGTGTTTCATCTTTATGTTGTGGTTTATACAACTTTAGGAACTCCCAGCAATTCAAGGGATTTATAGTGACCTAGACTTTTAGTTAAGCCACTCGTTCGCCGCGTTTGCGATCTGAATAGTTGTTGCACCGAGTTGATCGGCCAATGCTCGATAATCTCGAATTAATCCCGTGGCGTCTTCACGCGAGCCGCCTGTGACAACACGTAAGTTAAACATTGCCGTATCGAGCTCTTTGGTTAACTGAATAATTTTCGAGATGGACGCCATTAATTTATTCAATATTCTGTATACGCCCGTATAGTCAAACATACGAGTAATTGTGTTTTTAATATTAGCGCCAAGAACATCAAGGAAATTGCCAGCACCATATTTGGCACCCTGCACTTTCAACGAGTTTAATTTACGGCGCGCTTGTGCTTCCGCTTCGATTTGTGCCACCTGGTCTTTCGACAACCTGCCTTGTTCGATTAACAATTCGTTTTCTGTGGTGAGCTTAGAAATAATACCTTCATATTCCACAAGTAGCTGCTCACGAGCGGTACGTCCTTTGGATAGCATTTGAGGTGTCGTGGCAAGCTCTTTTTCGATCTTGTCGCGCTCATTCATGGCTTTGGTGATTTCGTTTAAATTTTTCTTATATTGATTAAAATCTTCCTTTTCACCAGCGCCTTGTGTCTTGCCTTTGCCATTCCCTGTTTTTGCCAACGCGGCGGCCTCTCGGGCTTTGCTTTCTGCAATTTCCTCACGTACTTTTTGGTTTTCTAACTGTTGCTTAAGACTGTCGCTAGCCGTAATTTTCTTGCGTCGCTTATGCGTTGCCTCTGTGCTTTTTTCGACAGCTTGCTCACTTTTCTGATCGGCGGCAATGCCCTGTTGTTCTGCATCGGTTTTTTCTTTAAGTGCTGTAATCAGCTCTTTTAGTGCGCCAACCTTATCTTTAACAGCATCGGATTCTCCCTGCAATGCTTGCGCTGACTCCTTATCCACCTCAATACTCTTGGCCTCTGTTTTTGTGCGCTCTTCTAAGGCGGGAGTTAATTCTTGTGTGGGGAGTGATTGGGTTGGCTCTTGTGTAGGTAACAATGGATTCAATTCTTGTCGTACACGAGCACCAATTAATCTATATGCAGCCGCAGCTGTAGCATCCGCGCTGTAGCCCTTGGCAACATCACCAACATCTTGTGGTAAACGATTGTCGAATTCAGTGTATAAACGATCGTGCTCAACAACTTGATGTTGTAGTGCTTGCTCGTAATCTTCCCAAGTTGCGTATTGTGCCGAAGGTGTGAATTGCGCCCGCAGTTGATCGACTCTGTCTTGGACTTGTGTGGAATATCTAACGTCTTTAGACGTGGAATCGACGTATGCACCCATGGGGGTTTTGCCCGCCTGATAGTCCCATCCCAATAAACGAGCAAATTCTTCCTCGGTACCGTACATGTCCTTTATCTTTTGATATAGTTGAGGATCGTGTACCGCTTTGGTAAGAACTGCAGGATCGGCCTTGCGTTTATCCTTAGCGTGTATTTTGAGCCATCTATCCACATCTTCATCAAGTTGTATGTCCCGCAAGTCACTTACGGACGGGCCCGCATCATCCGACGAAGACCAACGTTGGGAATTTTTACTCAGTTTGAACGGTTTGTTGTTGGACGTTTGTGGGTTTTTCTTAAAAGGCTTCAGTAACTTTTCTTGCGCCGAGTCATAAAAATCTTGAACCATTTGGTCGGTTATTTGGATTTTTTGTGTTTTGGCAACCTGTTTATCGATTTCTTTGTCTATTTTAGCATAGCTCTCGGCCTTCTGATCGTACTTGTACATTTCGCGCAAAACAGGCAAATCATGTTTTTTAGTCCGAACAAGTAACTCAGCATATGCTTCGTGCCACCGATCCAACGCCTCACCAATTTGTTCACTGTATTCGTTAGGCAGATCTTGCTCACTGATTTCTTGGAATTTACCATTGACGAATGCACCCCCGTAGACCGTCTTGTCTTCGGGATCGAAAACTATTTTTGCACGATCGTTCCCCACTAGGCTGCGATACTGCTTAAGAGCGTCTCGTAGCTGTTTATAGTAACGTTGCGTTTCTGGATTCATTACGGCGTTCAATGAAGCATCTTTCTCTTTTTGAGAGAGTTTTTTGTTTGAACCAATATATTTTTCAAAATACTCGTTGAACTTCTGTGTCCTGTCACCAGGATCTTCCACAAGCATGTTATCAATTACAGCATCGGTCGCTTGGTTAATATCTGCAATGCTTGTTTTAAGGTTTTGAAGTTCTTCACGATACTCGCTAGGGATATTGTCCACATCGCCCATTTTGTCGCTGCGTCCATAAAACCGCGTGCCTTCACGTCTGGCTAAACGAGACAACAGTGTTGGATTGTTTTTGATGTCTTTACCAAATGGAAATTCAGGCCGACCTCCTTGCGCGTAGAACAACAATATCTTATCCAAGGCCTGTTTATCCGTGGCAAGATTCCAAGAGTTGTACAGTGCGTCTGACTCCAGTGTTAAGTTTTGTGGTAATTGAGAACCTAAAAATTGTTTAATTCCTTCAAATCCACGAGCTGCCTGTTCTGCCGTTGTACCAAAGGTGCCAAACGATACCCCAGCTGCTTTTGTATATGCCTCTTGCAATTTTTGACTATCGCGATATTGTTGGTACAACGCTGGATCATCGGCCAGGATTCTCTTCACAAAATCATCAAACGAAACTTGTTCAGAAGTAAGATTATTCTTTTTTAGAACACTGTTGTAATAAGGTTCGAATAGTGTATTAATCTTTGCCTCTTGGTGCATAACACCATAAATCCAGTTGGCCAAATGATCGGGAGAAATAGTATTTCGTTCATACACGTCGCGCGCGAACTCTTGGTCATTAAACTCATCATATTGTCGATCAAAAGCACGAATATTATAAAAATTATCAGATCCAGACTGCGCTAATCTTTGTATCTCTCGCTCGGCGGTATCGTCAGTTCTTGTGGAGAAAAAATCATAGTCCACAGCTGTTTCGACATTTGGAGCAAATTTACGCGCCGCATTGTTGCTAAGATCAAACTCTGGTGTTCTCGCTGTAACATATCGACCTGTTGTCGGGTCTAGACGCTTATGATAATCAATGCCCAAATTTTCACCAATGGCTATTGCAAAATTCTCATATGCAATTTCTCCCTCAGTTGTATGGGCTTTGGTATACAAATTGTTAATTTGATTGGCAACTTGTTGCCCCAAACGTATTGATTCAGTGTCGTTTACATCTTTAAAATAGTCTTTTAAAGTATTGGCGACATATTTAACAATAGAACCAGCCAGTTGTTGTTCTTTGCGCTCAACAGCTGTTTTATACATCACAGCCAAGTCTCTCACATTGAAATCGTTTAACTTGACAGTATCAACGTATTCATCATTGTCGCCCACAAAGCTACTTTCGGTAATTACACCACTTTGACCAGATTGAATCGCTGCTGGTAGCATTAATTTTTGAAACGCCCATAACGACTCTTGTAAAGATGCGTCTTTTGGATCCCACGTTTTACCAGCAGTAAATGCGTCAAGAGGAGTTTTTACCGGAAGGGGTTGTCCTTTTCGTTCCCCTTCTTTGGCAATAACTTCTGAATATTGCGTTGTTCCATATAATGTACGATACACTTGCGCTAATTCAGCGGGCGTGTAATTTTCTTTCATGTACGTCACTAGCGGAGCAAGTGCTTCTTCCGAGCGGCGTGCATTTAGCATCTCTTTCAAATACCCATAGTTAACATCTTTCCAGGTGGTAACTTCTTTACCCTCTTCTGTTAAAAACTTCCCCGTAGTCAAGTGTGGAATCAATTGTCCTTCTTTTTCGAACGGTTTGGCGTTGTAATATGTTTTAGGGTGTGGATCAAGAGTTTGATGTAAAATGTCTAAAATGTAATTAGACATATTTTCATGCCCAATTGATCGAATTTTATTAATTGATGGCGAGGGAGATAAATGTTTGTTTTTGCCTGTGACAGCTGGTTGATGCGCTATCTCTAGTGAGGTAATTTCTGGCACGGTCATACCCGCTTCGCGAGCTATATCTAACAAGAACTTTAACATGTTGAGCTGCCATCCCATTGAATTGCCCATTTTTTGGTTAGATTTAAGGTCCAATAAGAGATTGCCCAATAACATGTCAAAAGTGCCGCCCCAAGCAGCCAATTTACCATCCTCTAGCGTTGTGACACCACCTAGGGTACGCTCCATAATTGGCTTGCCATAGGCTTGTATTGCCGGACGCAGCATGTCTACGAAACTATTAAGATGTGTTGCTGCAGCTGTTTGGGCCTTTTTGCCTTGAGTCTTAAAGCCTAAAACATTATATATGTCTGTTAGACCACTTAAGTCGTTGTATTGTTTCTCAGTGAGCCGACTTGTAGCATTTTTGTTTTTCTTCTTGGCGAATTCACTCAAGATCTCTTCAACAGTCCAATTTTCGTCCCCAAATACCATTTCTGCCACCGTGTGATACGCAGTGCCTTTGCTTCCCGCGTCTTGCGGTCCATTATAAGTTGTCTTACCTCCGACGGGTACTTTGGCCATTTTTGATACAGTGGCCGACTCTTTAAGAGGTTTCACCATAACTTTGTCAAGTTTTTGGTACTCTTCAACTGAATACTGTTTAGCCATTTTTTTAGCTTGATCAGGCGGGAAATGATATTTCTTAACTAGCTCTTCTTCTGAGATGCCAGTATATTCATTATAATGTTGGCCATTCGCAGTGACCAACTTCATGGGTACGTGTACCGTCTTCCCTTTGGGCACTTTCCCCGCTATTATTTCACTTGGAGTGTATAGGGTACGAACCCACTCAGGTTTCTTTTTAACAGTTTTAGTAGCGGTAGAAGCGGACTGCTTTTGCGTATTTTGCCGAAGTTGTTTTTGTAACCGTGCACGCTCACGTGTTTCCGCCTCGATTACAACAGCATTTTGTTGAGCCTCCAATTGAAGAATATCACTCTCTATCTTATTGATGGTGGTTTGCTGGGTTTGTAAAGCTTTGATTTGAGCTGTTTTTTTTGAATGTTCTGGCTCTTGTTGAATACCGCCCAACAAATACTTGGGGGCACCCTCTGTCCTTGCTTTATCGTACGCTTTTGCCCATTTTTCCACATCTGTATCTTGAGATACCTTATCTTCCAGCTCTTTGTGAACTTGTTGTAGTGAGCGACGCTTTTCTGTTAATTTATTTTGAATGTTATTAAGAGTTCGTTTTAGAGTTTGTTTTTCTTGGCTGTTTAATGTTTTTTGTAAAGCCGCAATTTTTTTAACCAATTCTTTGGATTGCGAAGTAGTCCCCTGGTCTTGCATTGCGGTCTGCAGGTCAGCTAAATTCTGCTTCTCTTTTGCCGCGCTCTGTTGAATAGCCCGTCGTTCTTCTCCGAGTTTTTTTGCACTAGCTCTTAAGGTGTCAAATTTTGAACCCTTTGCATTCAACGCTTCTTTCATTTCTTTGTCAAACTCTTGTTGGGCCTGGGCGGCGCTTTTTTCAAGGTTTTGGATTTGAGCAGAGTATTTTGTTCGCAGTTGATTAAATACCTCTTGCTCTTTTTGATCTAGCTCGCGCTTTAATTGATTTAATGAGTCCAAAGAATCTTGTTGTGTTTGGGGCGAACTACGTGCTCGATTGTAGCGTTCTTGTAATTTTAAAACTTCTTTGTCTTTCTTGGCTTGCTCACGTAGTGCGTTTTTAGCATCTGCTAGTTGCGCACGCGCAGACTCAACCTTCGCTATTTTAGTTTTTCGTAATTCAACCCACGCTTGATAATATTCTTGTCCCATTTTATACAAGTCATCGCTGTTTTTCTCCAATTGCGCCCCCAGAGCATCTAGCGTTTGCGCAATTGCAGTCTCTTGAGTTTGAAAATCTTCGATTGTATAATTATTAAATTCGTCCATTAGATACCTCCTTTGATATCACGTTATCCAAATAGCTCCTTAATGGATCGAAATCTTTCCCCAATCCTCTCAATGAGCCAATGCTCTATTCGTCTGTATTTTTCACTAAATTGGCCAACTCGTCACCTTTGAGTAGACCGTGTTCCGAAAGGGCTCCAGCAACCGCCG
>ULPC01023024.1_pt1 | contig 11615 bp, 10 predicted proteins | sample 1953181 | NCBI WGS metagenome assembly ULPC01 (sample SAMEA4835620, study PRJEB28245) | human gut metagenome | biome: gut microbiome; material: fecal sample | place: Denmark | collected 2008
TTACACCAACTCCGATTGTTTCCTTAACAATTTTGCAAGCATAAAGAAAGAGACACCTATGAAGTTCCGGGTGGACATAGAGAAGCCGGTGAAAGCATTCTTGAAACGGCGAAAAGAGAATTGCAGGAAGAAACCGGTGCAATCAGGTTCGATATGAAGCCCCTGTGTGTATACTCTGTAACCGGGAAGACCAGAGTAAATGATACGGGAGAAGAATCCTTTGGGCTGCTTTGCTATGCGGAGATAACAGAATTTGCGACAGAACTGCATAGCGAGATGGAGAAGATAGTACTCTTGGACGAACTGCCGGAGGAGTGGACGTATCCGTTGATACAGCCGAAATTGATAGAGAAGTATTTGCAGATGAAAAATACTATTGATTTTCGCCTGCGTGCTTGATAGAATGTAGGTGTAATGAAAGTTTACCGCTGACCGATATGCGGGATATAAATGGTTGGGTCGAAAGTGTAGTCCTTCGCCGTGAGGCGGGGGACTTTTTATATTGAAGTATATAAAGAAATTCCTGTTAAGGTTATACCTTGAATTAAGATAATCAAGTGAATTATAATGATTTTAGTTAAAAAATAAATTTTGCTACATTTAGGAGGTCCCCATGCTATTTATAGAATACCCCAAATGTTCCACCTGTCAAAAGGCAAAAAAGTGGCTGGAGGAACATAATATCACCTATACAGATCGTCACATTGTAGAGGACAACCCCACCTACGAAGAATTAAAAGAATGGCAGAGCAGAAGTGGGCTGCTGGCCACGGACGGAATGCTGGTAAAGCGGCCGTTTGTCGTGGACGGGGATCTGGTGTTGACCGGATTCCGGGAAGCAGAATGGAAGGAAAAATTAATTTAGTACAAGGAGGACGAATATGAGCAGAGTAAATTTTGGAGCAAAGCCGGTAATGTATCCCATGCCGGTGCTGATCATTGCAACTTATGACGAAAATGGAGTACCCGATGCCATGAACGCAGCATGGGGAATCATTACGGACATGAATGAGATCTCCATCAGTATGTCAGAGCATAAGACCACGGAGAATCTGGCAAAGACCGGAGCATTTACCGTAAGTATCGGAACCGAAGATACCGTGGTAGCCTGCGACTATGTGGGCGTGGAATCTGCGAAGAAAGTACCTGATAAATTCTCAAAGTCCGGTTTCCATGCAGCCAAGAGTGATTTTGTCAATGCACCGTTGATCGATGAACTTCCCATGGCGCTGGAATGTAAGGTGAAAAGTTTTGAAGACGGCATTCTGGTGGGCGATATCGTCAACGTCAATGCGGACGAAAGCATCCTGACGGATGGCAAGATCGATCCGAAGAAATTGAAGCCAATCAGCTATGATCCTGTGAATAATACTTATCTTGCAATGGGAGATAAAGTAGGAAATGCTTTTAAAGACGGTTTGAAATTGAAATAGTAAGATCAAAGAACGCAGGAGGGTTACCCCTCCTGCGTTCCCATCTCATCGGTGGTAGAGCGGATATGTTCTACTGCCGTTTTTACTTGTTCTGCGCAATCCAGGTTGTTCTGGCTCATGGTGTGCACCTGTTCGGCATTAGCTGTGACTTCTTCGGTTACAGCGGACAGCTGGGAGATGTTTTCCATAATCTTATTATTGGATTCTGACAATCCCAGAATGTGGTGATTTACTTCTTCCACCTGGGAAGCCAGTGCTTCCATATTTTTGTTCAGCTGTTCGAAAGTCTCGGAAGCGGCCAGGATCTTTTCGCCCTGCTGTTCGGTAGCTTCAATGGAACCGTTGATAGTGTTGACTACCATGTTGGCATTGACATTCAGCTCGTTGGTAATCTTGGTGATCTCTTCGGTAAAGCTCTTGGTCTGCTCTGCGAGCTGACGGATCTGCTGTGCTACAACGGCGAAACCGCGTCCGGCTTCACCGGCACGGGCACTTTCGATGGAAGCGTTCAGGGCTAAAAGATTTGTCTGACCGGAGATTGCCATGATGCTTCCGGCGATAGTTTCCACCTCTTTTGTCTTTTCCTGTAATTTTGCCATGGCGTCGGTGACGGAATGGTTGGTATCCTTGATCATGGCGGACTGCTGTTTTAAGGATTCCATAGCAGCCATGTTCTTACGGATGCTTTCGTTAGAATCTTCGGCGATCTGCACCATCTGCTCGGAGATATGACCGGTCTGCTCGATAGCATTCTGAATCGTACCGGTCATCTGGCTCTGTTCTTCGATGCTGGTGGCAGTCATATTGGTGGCAGAGGAGATCTCCCGCATACTGTTGGCTACAGATTCCGTAGTTTGTACCAGCTGGTTCATAAGATCTGTGGTTTTGGTGGTTTCCTGATGTACGGTCTGGGATACGTCCAGAACATTATCCAGTACTTCTTTTACATGGTTATGTTCTTCCCGGGAAGAACCGATGGCATCATTGTTAAATAATATAGTAATCTTACCGGTTTCCAAAATAATGATTCCAATCAGGAATACCAGCAGGGTAGAGCAGACGGCATTCACATCCTGACCGTAGATTCCCTTCGTAGCCTGAACGATCATGACGATCAGGTAGAGCACGAATAATCCCAAAGCGGTTTTCTTCAGAGATTTTTTCTCATAATAAGGAATCTGTAATATGAAAATGGCGATCAGCGCATAGTGAATGAAACTTGCATCTGTCTGTAAACCGACTAACAGATACTCAATGCCGATCTCGATGGTAGCGAAGACTTTTAATAGTCGTGTCGCCTTATTTCGAAGGTGTGTCACGGCATTTACCACACAGAAAACGGCGATCAGAATGGTATTTGCGTATGTAACAATGGGCGCAATGTTGTGAATTACCAGTTTCAACCACAGATAAAACAGGAACACGATCGCCAAAAGCGAAGAAGCGATAATATAGAACCGGTTCATTCTGATATTGCGTTCCGCGGTATCCGTATAACGATATTTATTATTTTCTTTTATATTCATATTCATAAGTTCCCTCCCTATTTTTATTGATGCTATTTTAAGTGTAACTGTTTTCGTCAATTTTTTCTACATTTTTATTCCATTTTTGAAAAATTTTTTAAAAAAAATCATGGAAATAAAAAATGCAAATTGATACTGATTTTCAATACCAAATGCGCTATAATACTTCTGTTACAACACAAGTACATTAAAATGTTGAGATACGAAAGGATACAGAAGTGTTATGACACTGAAAGAATTGAAAATCGGCAAAAGCGCCGTGATCGAAACCGTCGGTGGTTCCGGAGAACTCAGACAGCATTTCCTGGATATGGGTATGATCCCGGGAGCAGAGGTGACAGTGGTAAAGCTGGCTCCGATGGGGGATCCCATGGAATTGCAGGTGCACGGCTATGAACTTACGTTACGGCTGGCGGAAGCGGATCAGATCGAGATCGCACCCATATCGAAGAGAACAAGAGAGCATAAGGGGCTGGATCGTGTGAGGGATGCGGAGCACCCGGGTTTAGGTGAGGATGGAAAATACCATTCGAAAAAAGACGAGAATCCTCTGCCGGAGGGAACGACACTAACGTTCGCCCTGGCGGGAAATCAGAACTGCGGCAAGACTACACTGTTCAATCAGCTCACCGGTTCGAATCAGCATGTGGGAAATTTCCCCGGAGTTACCGTAGACCGTAAGGACGGTTCCATCAAAGGGTATCCGGATACTTTGGTGACAGACCTGCCCGGTATTTATTCCATGTCCCCTTACAGCAGTGAAGAGATCGTATCCCGTAATTTTATCCTGTATGAGAAACCCAGAGCTATCATCAATATCGTGGATGCGACGAATATCGAGCGTAATCTGTATCTGACCATGCAGTTGTTGGAAATGAACATTCCCATGGTCGTAGCTCTGAACATGATGGATGAAGTCACCGGCAATCACGGCTCCATCGATGTGAACGCCATGGAAGCGTTCCTGGGAGTACCCGTAATCCCCATTTCCGCTGCGAAAAACGAAGGCGTGGATGAACTGATCCGTCATGCAGTCCATGTGGCAAAATATCAGGAACGGCCGCTGCGGCAGGATTTCTGCGATAAAAACGATCATGACGGTTCCGTACACCGCTGCATCCATGCGGTATGCCATCTGATCGAGGATCATGCGGAGACTGCGAAGCTGCCCCTGCGTTTTGCAGCCAACAAAGCCATTGAAGGAGACCACCTGATCCTGGAGAAGCTGCAGCTGGATGAAAATGAAAAAGAAATGCTGGAGCATATTGTCTGTCAGATGGAGGCGGAGCGTGGCGTGGACAGAAGTGCAGCCATTGCCGATATGCGTTTTGATTTTATCGAGAGATTATGTGAGCAGACAGTAGTAAAACCCAAAGAAAGTAAGGAACGGATCCGCAGTGAGAAGATTGACCGGATCCTCACCGGAAAATATACGGCAATTCCCTGTTTTATCCTGATCATGGTGCTGGTATTCTATCTGACTTTCAATGTCATCGGAGCATGGCTCCAGGGATTGCTGGAACTGGGAATCGGAAAATTGACGGAGATCACTGATGCAGCATTGACGGCAGCTCATGTCAACAGTGCGGTCCAAAGCCTTGTAATAGACGGTATCTTTACCGGCGTGGGCAGTGTACTGAGCTTCCTGCCCATCGTGGTCACTCTGTTTTTCTTCCTGTCTCTGATGGAGGACAGCGGCTATATTGCCCGTGTGGCGTTTGTTATGGATAAGTTGCTTCGAAAGATCGGTCTGTCCGGACGAAGTATTGTGCCGATGCTGATCGGGTTCGGATGTACGGTCCCGGCAGTCATGGCCACGAGAACACTGACCAGTGAGAGAGACCGTAAAATGACGATCCTGCTGACACCGTTTATGAGCTGTTCCGCCAAATTACCGATTTATTCGTTCTTCGTGAGCGTATTTTTCCCGGGAAAGGGCGGACTGATCATGTCGGCATTGTATCTGTTTGGTATCCTGATGGGAATTCTGGTAGCATTTTTATACCGGAGCACGTTATTCCAGGGAGAACCGGTGCCCTTTGTAATGGAACTGCCGAACTACCGTCTGCCGGGAGCCAAAAATGTAGGGCAACTGTTGTGGGAAAAGGCAAAAGACTTTTTACAGAAAGCATTCACTGTGATCTTCATTGCTACCATCGTGGTATGGTTCCTGCAGAGCTTTGACCTGAAACTGAATCTTGTTGAGGATTCGGCAAACAGTATGCTGGCTATGGTATCCGGTCTGCTGGTACCGCTGTTTCGACCGCTCGGCCTGGGTGACTGGCGGATCTGTACCTCTCTGATCAGTGGATTCATGGCAAAAGAAAGTGTGGTAGCAACCCTGGAAGTATTGTTCGGCAGCAGCATTGCCACGGTACTTACCCCGCTGGCAGCCGCGTCGTTACTGGTATTCAGTCTGCTGTATACTCCCTGCGTGGCAGCCATCGCTTCTGTACGCAGAGAACTGGGTGGAAAATGGGCCATTGCCGTGGTACTCTGGCAGTGTTTTGTGGCATGGGTGGCAGCCTTCCTGGTACATAGTATCGGCTTGCTGATGGGATTCTAGAAATTTCAGAGGATAAGATGACAAAATAGAAAACCTGCAGGGGATTATTCCTCCTGCAGGTATTTTATTACGCATTTCAGTTCCGGAGAGATCCATTTGTTCCGGTGATACAGAAGCTGCCGCCAGATATCCGGATGAATCTCTGTCATGGGGAGACTGACGAGATTTCCTTTTGCCAGATCTTCTGCAATAACGAACTCCGGCAGATAGGAGATGCCGAGACCCTGACACAGAAGATTGCGGATCAGCTGGGTATCACCCACCTCCATGATAGGCATTGTCTCCTTGCCGTTTTGGGAGAGCAGATCATCCAGTGCAGCCCGGTAACTCATGTTTTTCTCTGTCAGGATCAGCGGATATTCCAGAATCTGTTCCAGGGTGACCTGAGTCTGTCTGGCTAAGGGGTGACCGGCACCGGTGACGAAGTGAATATCCACCGGAGCTTCGAAAGCGGTCACATAATTGTGATTAAAAATACGGCGGTCCAGCGTGTATACAATGTCCACCTGATTCTGTCCCAGCATCTGGAACATTTCATCGGTGCTGGTAGCAATGATCTTCAACCGGATTCCGGGATATTTTTCATGAAAATCTTTAAAACGGCTGTGAAATTCCCAACTGGCCAGGGACTCTGCAATGGCGATCCGCACCAGACCCTCCGGAGCGGTGTTGCCGCTGATGTGGGTGGCTTCAGCGGCGAGACGCAGGATCTGTTGGGCCAGGGGCAGCAGCTTCTCCCCCTCATTGGTCAGGGTTACGGTATGCCCAATCCGTTCAAACAGAGGGATGGACAGCTCCTTTTCCAATTGTTTGATCTGAAAGGATACGGTGGATTGGGTGTAACCCAGACGTCCGGCCGCCAGCGTAAAGCTCTTCAGTTCGTTCACCATAACAAAGGTTTCCAGATTTTTGACATCCATAGGGTAGATACTCTTTCTATATTGTAAATTCAATTCTTCGATCAATGCAATGTAAATAATTTGTTTTTCAAATATTTAAGAAAATTATATAATGAGAAAATAGGGCTGTCAATGCGAAAAGATGGAGAAAATATGGGAAAACAGCAAAAATATATGCCGTATCCCGTGTTTAGAATAAGTGGTTTTGGGAAGGATCAGAGGTATGGAAAACAGAGAAAGACTGGGGAGTCGTTTGGGATTTATCATGCTGTCGGCGGGGTGTGCCATCGGCTGCGGAAATGTGTGGAAATTCCCGTGGATGTGCGGGCAGAACGGTGGCGGAAGTTTCATGCTGATCTATGTGATCTGCCTGATCGTGCTGGGCCTGCCCACCATGATCATGGAATTCTCCGTGGGGCGTGCGGCGCAGACGAGTCCCCTTTATATGTATCGGAAACTGTCCGGCGGCAGGGGCAAATGGAATCTGTGGGGCATCGTCTGTCTCATCGGAAACATTGCGCTGATCGCTTTCTATGCGGTGGTGTCCGGATGGATTCTCTATTATTTTGTAAAATTTCTGACAGGGCAGAATCAGGATTTCGGTTTTGAAAAAATGATCACGACGCCCTCGGTGAATGTGACATATCTGCTAGTCACCTTGCTGATCGCTTTTGTCATTTTAAGCTTCCATCTGCAGGGTGGGCTGGAGCGTATTACCAAATATATGATGTCAGCATTGATCGTGCTGATGCTGGTGCTGGCGGTGCACAGCTTTACACTTCCGGGAGCAGGAGAGGGATTGAGCTTCTATCTGATCCCTCATTTTTCTAAAATCACCGGTTCTGTGGTGGTGGGCGCCATGAATCAGGCATTTTTCACCTTGTCCGTGGGAATGGGCGGTATGGCGATCTTCGGAAGCTATATCGGCAAGGACCGTTCTCTCATGGGTGAGTCTATCCATATTATTATCCTGGATACACTGGTGGCAGTGATCGCCGGTATCATTATATTTCCGGCATGCTTTACTTATGATGTGGAAGTGACGGCGGGTCCCAGCCTTCTGTTCGATACTATGGCGACCGTATTTAACAACATGGCAGGAGGCAGATGGTGGGGAACCTTATTTTTCCTGTTCATGGTGTTCGCAGCCATGTCCACAGTGCTGGGCGTGTGTGAAAATATTCTGGCCATGGTCCGGGAACTGACCGGATGGTCCAGACCGGCAGGGTGCGTGGCGTGTGGTGCCGGATGTTTCCTGTTGGCTCTGACGACAGCACTGGGCTTCAGCGTATTTCATTTTCAGCCGTTTGCAGCGGGGACGACCTGGCTCGATTTCTGGGATTTCCTGGTGTCGAATAATATCATGCCCATAGGTTCGATCCTGTTGGCGGTATTTTGTTGTTATAAGGTCGGCTGGGGCTGGGACAAATTCCTGGAGGAAGCAAATGCCGGCAAGGGCTTAAAGGTCCAGCCGTGGATGAAACCGGTGTTTAAATATTTTGTGCCGGCGGCAGTGCTGTTCATCTATGTGTACGGAATGGTAAATTTTGCGTGGAAATAAAGTAAATAGAAATAGGCGGGCGGCGGAGTGAAAAGCTCCGCCGTTTTTGGACGGAATGATCGTGGAGAGGTTGCGTTATGGCAGAAAAATGGATAGTATAAAGAATAGAAGAGCAGATAGGAGGCACGTATGACAGAGCAGGAGATCCGGACCATATTAAGCAGACAAAGAGAATATTTTGCCACGGGAGCCACACTTTCCCGGGAATTCCGGGCAAAACAGCTGGGAAAGTTAAAGGCATCCCTGCAGCGCCATGAAACAGAATTGAACGATGCACTGCAACAGGATCTTGGGAAAAGCCGGATGGAAAGCTACATGTGCGAGATCGGACTGACTCTGTCGGAGCTGACCTGGATGCAGAAGCACCTGCGGGGGCTGATGCGGGAAAAGAGAGTGCCGACACCGTTATCGCAGTTCGCAGCGAGGAGCTTCCGGTCTCCGTCACCCTATGGCACCGTGCTGATCATGAGTCCATGGAATTATCCGGTGTTATTGACACTGGATCCGTTGATCGATGCTATTGCCGCAGGGAATACCGCAGTGGTAAAACCCAGTGCCTATGCTCCGGCGACGGCAGCAGTGTTAAAAATGATTTTGGAAGAATGCTTCCAGGCGGAATATGTGACGGTGATCACCGGCGGCAGAGCAGAGAATCAGGCATTGTTACAGCAGCGCTTTGATATGATATTTTTCACCGGAGGCAAGACCGTGGGCCGGGAGGTGCTTAGAAGCGCTGCGGAATATTTGACCCCGGTGACGCTGGAGCTGGGCGGGAAAAGTCCCTGTATCGTGGATGCTACGGCGAAGCTTCCGCTGGCGGCGCGGAGGATCGTATTCGGAAAATATCTAAACTGCGGGCAGACCTGTGTGGCACCGGATTATGTGTTGTGTGATGTCAGGATCCGCGACCGATTGGTGGAAGCTATCCGGGCGGAGATCTCGAGACAGTTTGGAGCAGATCCCCTGCAGAATCCGGATTATGGGAAAATCATTAACGAAAAGCATTTTCACAGACTGCTGGGATTGATGGATGCGGAAAAAATCGTCTGCGGCGGACAGTATGACGAGAAGACGTTGCGCATTGCGCCTACGGTGATGACGGATGTGGACTGGTCGGATGCCGTGATGGGAGAAGAGATCTTCGGACCGATCCTGCCGGTGGTGACTTATAATGCGTATGATACAGAGAAAAGTATTGCACAAAATGATTTTAGCGGGGAGGTTTCTGGAACCCAAGCTGCCGCGGGAGATTTTGTGGATTGGGCGATCCGTTGTGTGGAGGAACATCCTCATCCGCTGGCGCTGTATTTCTTCAGTGAAGATAAAAAAGCCCAGAGACGGATCCTGGATCACTGCCATTTTGGCGGTGGCTGCATCAACGACACCATCATTCATCTCGCCACCAGCGCCATGCCTTTCGGAGGTGTGGGCGAGAGCGGCATGGGTGGGTATCACGGCCGTACCGGATTCGAGACCTTCAGCCATTATCGGAGTATCGTGGACAAAAAGACATGGATGGATCTGCCGATACGGTATCAGAGGTATGATGAGAAAAAAGAGAAGTTGTTGCGGCGGTTTTTAAAGTAACGTCCTGAAAAGTGTAGCCAAAAGTGGAAATTACGTCCTGAAAAATGTAATAAATTACAGAAATAAGTCCTTAAAAGTGTATTGAATATACAAATTTAAGGACTTATTTCTGTTGACAAGGCAATTTTACTGGGATAGAGTAGAAGTAGATAACTATTGTGAATAGTACAAGGGAGGCAGACATGCGACGGTTTGCATTAGAACGATTAAAAGAATGGAAAGAAAAAAAGAACCGGAAGCCGTTGATCATTCGCGGAGCCAGACAGGTAGGAAAGACTTGGCTTATGAAGGAATTCGGAGCAACCTGTTTTGAGAAAACAGCGTATGTCAATTTTGACAGTAATCCCCGTATGCAACAGGTGTTTGATGGAGAGATCAATGTAGAAAGGATTCTTCTGGCAATCAGCGTGGAGACAGGTGTTTCGGTCAAAAGTGAAGATACCTTACTTATTTTTGATGAAATCCAGGAAGTACCGAAAGCACTATCTTCTTTAAAGTATTTCTGCGAAAATGCTCCGGAATATGCCATTGTAGCTGCCGGCTCTCTGCTGGGTGTGGCGATGCACAAGGGCACCTCTTTCCCGGTAGGCAAGGTAGATTTCATGGATCTGTATCCGCTTAATTTTCAGGAATTTTTGTGCGCCTTGGGAGAAGAACGATTTGCAGAACTTCTGCAGTCCGGGGATACGCAAATGATCAATACCTTCGCTTCCAAATACAAGGATCGTCTGAGAGAGTACTATTATGTCGGTGGTATGCCGGAAGTGGTCCAGTCCTATGTGAATGATAAAGATTTCGGGCGGGTCAGAGAGATTCAGAAAGATCTGCTGAATTATTACCGCCAGGATTTTTCCAAGCATGCGGAGAATTCTTTGGTTCCCCGATTGAACCTGGTGTGGGATTCCATTCCGATGCAGCTGGCAAAAGAAAATAAAAAATATATCTACGGACAGGTGAGAGAGGGCGCCAGGGCAAAAGATTTTGAACTGGCAATCCAGTGGCTTTTGGATTGTGGACTGATCCATAAAGTAAACCGTGTGAGCAAACCGGCGTTGCCATTAAAAGCTTATCTGAATCTGGATGCATTTAAAATATACCTGCTGGATATCGGATTGCTGATTGCCATGACGGATTTGGATGCCAGGGTGATTATCGACGGAAACCGGATATTTACAGAATTTAAGGGAGCATTGACAGAACAGTATGTGCTCCAGCAGTTGATCTCTGAAGTGGGAGTGATCCCCTATTATTACAGCACGGAAAACTCTTCCGGAGAGATTGATTTCATGGTGCAGGGGAAAACCTCCGTAATTCCCATAGAGGTAAAGGCGGAGGAAAACCTCAGAGCGAAGAGCCTGAAGATGTTCTGCGAAAAATATCAGCCGAAAATTGCGATCCGGACGTCAATGTCGGATTACAGAGAGCAGGAATGGATGACGAATATTCCGCTTTATCATATTGACCGGGTGAAAAAATATATGGAAGAATAATAGTAATAATTGAGTGTGAATAACATACTGTTTTATATTGAACTATTTTGACAAAGGAATATACTAAAAATAAGAGTATTACTTAAAAATAACATCTATATGGTAGTGCATAGTATTTAGTAAAAGAAGGATATACGTTGTATAAATGACGTGATTAGAGGGGGAAATACTTATGGGAAGACCAGAGGATTCCAGAGTAAAGATACCGGCACTTGTGCATTTTACAAGACTTGGATATACCTATATGTCAATTAAAGATAAAGAACGTAACGTAGACTATGATGGTGATACTAATATCTTTTATAGTCAATTTTTGTCTGCGATTAATCGAATCAATCATAAAAATTTCATACTTGCAGACGCAAAAAAGATTATTGGGGAACTTAAGATTAAATTAGGGAATGATGATTTGGGCAAATCATTTTTTCAGATTTTGCAATCAGGTATTGACGGAATTAAACTGATTGATTTTGATGATGTTGGTGGAGCAAATAATGACTATACGGTTGTAACTGAATTACCATATGATTACTTCCTATTAGGAACACTGTAA
>ULPC01028178.1_pt1 | contig 11536 bp, 6 predicted proteins | sample 1953181 | NCBI WGS metagenome assembly ULPC01 (sample SAMEA4835620, study PRJEB28245) | human gut metagenome | biome: gut microbiome; material: fecal sample | place: Denmark | collected 2008
CGCTATGCTTTATTTTGAATACGGCGAAAAAGAACTGAATTATTTAAAAAAGAAAGACAAGCGTCTGGCTGCCGTTATCGAAAAAGCAGGGATTATTCAAAGAGAATTATACCCCAATATTTTCGTGTCGCTTGTAAATTCCATTGCGGGGCAGCAAATATCGCGCCACGCCAAAGCAAGCGTATGGCGGCGCTTTACGGAATTGCTGGGCGGTGTTGTTACTCCGCAGGCTATTGACGCAGTAACAGAGGAACAGCTGCGCAGCTGCGGCTTATCCGGGCGCAAGGCCGTGTATATTAAACGCCTGGCGCAAAAAGTGCTTAATGGCGAAATTGATTTTGGCGCTTTTGCGGCAATGACGGATGAAGAAGTTATTGCAGAACTGGTAAAACTGGACGGCATTGGCAAATGGACGGCGGAGATGCAGCTGATTTTTTCGCTGGGGCGCAAAAATATATTGAGTTTTGGCGATGCTGCCATTCAAAACGGGCTTAAAAGGCTGTACGGGCATAAAAAAATAACCCCGGCACTGGCAGAAAAGTACCATAAACGTTACAGCCCGTATGCTTCGGTAGCCAGTTTTTACCTGTGGGCGCTGGCCAACGGCGATGTGGAATACGAGCGGCCACGCAGAAACGCAGAAAAAATTTAAAATTGTTGCTTTAAATACTTGCCAAACAGCAAAACATAGTGTATACTAATTAAGTAAGTCAATTGGAGTGGTACTCAAGTGGCTGAAGAGGACGGTTTGCTAAATCGTTAGGGGGGGCAACTCCCGCCAGGGTTCAAATCCCTGCCACTCCGCCAGTTAAAAATTAAGGACATCGGTTAATGCCGGTGTCTTTTTTATTTTATGCTCTTACTAATTTTAAAGCTTTAAATATGATATAATTATAATATTAGGATATAATTAACTCTGCATAAATAGATGTTTTGGCAAAGGGGTAAGGGCTATGAAATCAAACTTTGCATTTTTAAAGTCACATTTTCCGGTGTTGGCTAATTTTGGTATATTGGCTGAAAAATATTGTTATAGCGATTCCAATTCCTGCATTATGAAGCTTGGCATGATTGGTGAAACAATCGTCAACTTAATGCTTACTTATGATAAAATTAAAATTCCAACAGATTGTAATGCTGTTACCAAAATTAAAATACTTTCGCTGCAAGGATTACTTACTCCTGATTTGTCTGATATATTGCATGCTTTACGCAAAGCGCGCAATAAGGCTGCCCATACAAATTATGAAAATATTAAAGAAGGGCAAACGCTTTTGGAAATGGCATATAGTTTATGCGAATGGTTTATGCAGACCTATGGTGATTTGCAGTATAAGCATTGTAAATTTGTTATGCCTACCGAAGCAGACGCCAAATCCATAACCGATAACGACGATAAGGCAGCAGAACAAAAAATGCTGGAGGAGACCGAAAAAATTGCTGCCGCTGCTAAAGCAGTTGCTGCTGATGAACGCAGAAAGCGTGCTCTTGCTGCGGCCAGCCAGCGCCAAAAATCAGAAGCGGAAACTCGTTACATGATTGATGCTCAGCTGCGTAAGGTTGGCTGGGAAGCCGATACCGAAAACCTGCGTTACGGTAAAGGTATACGCCCACAAAAGGGTAAAAATCTTGCAATTGCCGAATGGCCAACGCTTTCTTCGGCAGGTAATAAAGGCAGGGCAGATTACGCCCTTTTTGCAGGCGAAAAACTTGTCGCTGTTATCGAAGCCAAAGCAGAGCATAAAGATATTCCTTCTGTCATAGATTATCAATGTAAAGAATATGCCCAAAACATTCGGCCCGAAGATGAAAAATACGTTATAACAACATGGGGAAAGTATAAAGCGCCGTTTGTTTTCGCTACCAACGGCAGGCCTTATCTTGCCCAGCTGGAAACTAAATCAGGTATTTGGTTTTTAGATTTAAGGGAAAGTGCCAATATGCCGAAGGCGCTGCGCGGATGGATTAGCCCTGACGGTATGTTGAAACTTTTAGAGAGTGATATTGAAAAGGCAGATAAAGCATTGCAGACACTGCCTTATGACTTTTTACGTGATAAAGACGGGCTTAATTTAAGGCAGTATCAGCTTAATGCTATACAGGCAGCCGAAAATGCCGTTATAAACGGACAAAAAAATATTTTGCTTGCCATGGCGACAGGCACGGGCAAAACGCGCACGGTGCTTGGCATGATTTACCGCTTTTTAAAAACAGGCCGTTTTAACCGTATTTTATTTTTAGTAGACCGCACAGCCCTTGGCGAACAGGCAGAAGATGTATTTAACGAAGTAAAACTGGAAGATTTAAAAACACTTAACGATATATACGACATAAAAACTCTTGAGGACACTGTTTTTGAAGATGAAACCAAAGTACATATTGCAACTGTACAGGGTATGGTTAAACGCCTGTTGTATAACGATGAAGAACGCCAGCCGTCTGTAACAGATTATGACTTAATTGTTATCGATGAAGCGCACAGAGGCTATCTTTTAGATAAAGAAATGGGCGAAGATGAGTTACTGTACCGTGACCAACTTGATTACCAAAGCAAGTACCGCATGGTAATAGAATATTTTGACGCTGTTAAAATAGCCTTAACCGCTACGCCTGCACTGCATACTACACAGATTTTTGGCAAGCCGGTGTTTAAATATACTTACCGCGAAGCCGTTATAGAAGGTTACCTTGTAGACTATGATGCGCCGCATAAAATAAAAACCCAATTTAATACCGAAGGTATTAAATACAATAAAGGCGAAGCGCTTGCGCTTTATGACCCTGTAACTCATGAAATAACTAACAGCGAAGTTTTACAGGACGAAATGAACTTCGATGTTGAAAAGTTTAATAAGCAGATTATTACCCCAAGCTTTAACCGCACCGTACTTGAAGAAATTGCCCGTGATATTGACCCGGAAGATGTAATGCAGGGTAAAACGCTTATCTATGCGGTTGATGACGAGCACGCCGATTTAATAGTAAAAATTTTAAAAGAAATTTACACCAATTACGGCATTGATAACGATGCCATTATGAAAATAACCGGCAGCGTTGCGGGCGGCAACAAACGCAAAGTGCAGGAAGCAATTAAACGCTTTAAAAACGAACGTTTCCCCAGCATTGCCGTAACAGTAGATTTATTGACGACAGGTATCGACGTGCCGGAAATTACCACGCTTGTTTTTATGCGCCGCGTAAAATCACGTATTTTGTTTGAGCAAATGCTGGGCCGCGCCACGCGCCTGTGCCCCAAAATTAATAAAACACATTTTGAAATTTATGACCCGGTCGGTGTTTATGATTCTCTGGAAGAAGTAAACACCATGCAGCCGGTATCGGCAGACCCTAAAACAACCTTTGCCCAGCTGCTTGACGGGCTGGAAGTTTTAGAGGACGAAGCGCATATTAAAAACGCCATTGCGCAGATAATTGCCAAATTACAGCGTGTAAAACGAAGGCTTACCAAAGAAGAAGTAAACGAATTTAAAGACCTGGCAGCAGGTTTAACGGTAGAAGGCTTTATACAAAAAATTGAAAGCCTGTCCGCCGCCGAAGCGCGTAATACGCTTTTAATGGAAGCAAGCCTTTTAGAAATGCTGGACGATAAGCACAGGTATGGCGGTTATACCAAAGTAATTTCCGATAAGCAGGATAAATTTCTTATCCGTGAACGTGGCTTTGGCAAAAATGAGCAGCGTCCGGAAGATTATATTGAAGCATTTGAAGACTTTGTTAAAAATAACGTTAACGAAATTGCTGCACTAAATATTATTTGCACGCGCCCAAAAGAACTAACGCGTGAAACGCTTAAAAGCCTGCGCATGGCTCTTGCACAAAACGGTTTTACTACGCAGCAGCTTAACACTGCCGTCAGTGAAATTACCAGTGAAGAAATAACGGCAGACATCATCAGCCTTGTGCGCCGCTACGCCATCGGTTCGCCGCTTGTAAGCCATCAGGCACGCATCCGCCGTGCAGTAGATAAGCTTAAAAAAGCGCATAACTTCAGCAGGGTAGAGCTTAACTGGTTGAGCCGCATAGAAAGCTACCTTTTAAACGAATCGGTTATGAATGTTAAAGTTTTTGATGAAGATGAACGCTTTAAAACAAATGGCGGCTATAAAAGGCTTAACCAAATCTTCCGCAATAACCTTGAAGGCATTATTACCGAACTTAACGAATATCTTTACGACGATGGAGGCAGAACAGCTTGAACACGCAGGAAATTGTTGCCAAACTTTGGAACTTATGCAACGTATTAAGGGATGACGGCATTACCTACCACCAGTATGTAACAGAACTTACCTACATTTTATTTTTAAAAATGGCTAAAGAAACGGGCGTAGAAGCAAAATTTGCCGAAGGCGTAATCACGCTTGAAGGCGATAGCCTTACGGCAGAACAAATTGCTGAAAATGCCCAAAAGCAAATAATTAAAGATTACAGCTGGGATGTTTTAAAAAGCAAATCGGGCATAGAACTTTATAACTATTATAAAGATTTGCTGCGCCTGTTTGGCACCTATTGCAAAGGACGTGTACGCGAAATTTATAATGGCGCCGTTACCAATATCGAAGAACCGAAAAACCTTGAAAAGATAATTACCACTATTGATAAGCTGGACTGGTATTCTGCCCGTGAAGAAGGGCTGGGCAACCTTTATGAAGGACTTTTGGAGAAAAACGCCAGCGAAAAGAAATCGGGTGCAGGGCAGTATTTTACCCCGCGTGTGCTTATTGATGTAATGACAAGGCTTATTAAACCCCAGCCAGGTGAACTTTGCAACGACCCTGCCTGCGGTACCTTTGGCTTTATGATTGCCGCCCACCGCTATGTAAAAGAACAAACCGATGACTTTTTTAACCTTGATGAGGACGCCTACAAATTTGAGCGCAACGACGCTTTTACCGGTTGTGAACTTGTGCACGACACTCACCGCCTTGCCCTAATGAACGCCATGCTGCATGATATTGACGGCGAAATTAAACTTGGCGATACTTTAAGCAACCTTGGCAAAAGCATGAACGGTTACGACGTAGTGCTTACCAACCCGCCATTTGGCACAAAAAAAGGCGGCGAACGTGCCACCCGCGACGATTTTACCTATCCAACCAGCAACAAACAGTTAAACTTTTTGCAGCATATTTACCGCAGCCTTAAGGCAGACGGAAAAGCTCGTGCCGCTGTTGTATTGCCCGATAACGTACTTTTTGCAGACGGCGATGGCGAAAAAATACGCTGCGATTTAATGGATAAGTGTAACCTGCATACGGTTTTGCGCCTGCCGACCGGCATTTTTTATGCTCAGGGCGTAAAAACAAACGTGTTGTTTTTTACGCGCGGTACAACCGATAAGGGCAACACCAAAGAAGTATGGTTTTACGATTTGCGCACCAATATGCCCAGCTTTGGCAAAACAAATCCGCTTAAAAAAGAACACTTTGCCGCTTTTGAAGCTGCTTATGAGGCCAAAGACAGAACTAAAGTGCAGGATGAGCGCTGGAACGTATTTACGCGCGAAGAAATTACCGCCAAAGGCAACAGCCTTGATTTGGGCTTGATACGCGACGACAGCGTGCTGGATTACAACGACCTGCCCGACCCGGCAGAAAGTGCAGCAGAAGCCGCCGCCCAGCTTGAAGAAGCGGTAGACTTACTGCAAAGCGTAGTAAAAGAGCTTAACGCGCTGGCGGAGGTGCGCTGATGGTAGCTAAAAAAATACAGGCGAAGCTTACGCCTGAAGAAAAATTACAGCAGGCACTTGTGCCCGAAGCAGAACAATCATATAAAATACCGGCAAATTGGTGCTGGACGAGGTTGGGAAATGTTACTAATATTATCATGGGTCAGTCACCAAATGGAGGTAGCATAACTGAAAATGAAAAAGATACGCCGTTAATTGGTGGTGCTGCGGATATGGGAGAAAAATATCCTGAGATTAAACGTTATACAAATAAACCTACTAAGATTTCATCTGATGAGGATTTAATAATTTGTGTTAGAGCCACACTCGGCAAACCTATTTTTTCAGATGGAAGATATTGTTTAGGTAGAGGAGTTGCAGCAATAAGACCGCTTGTTGGTAGTAGAAAATTATATAAATACTTCTTTTTAAATTTTGAACAGTATTTATTTGATAATGCAACAGGGACAACATTTGCTCAGGTAAATAGCAATATCTTACAAAAAATGCCTTTGGCACTCCCGCCACTTGCCGAACAACAACGCATTGTAGAGCGTATAGAAAGCCTTTTTGCTAAGCTAGACGAAGCCAAAGAAAATATGCAAAATGTTTTAGATGGATTCGAAACCCGCAAAGCCGCCATTCTGCATAAAGCCTTTACCGGTGAATTAACTGCCAACTGGCGTAAACAACACGATGTAAGCATAGACAGTTGGGAAGAAAAGAAGTTAGGGAAAATAGTTAAAAACATTAAAGACAAGTATGAACCTACGTTAAATAATAAGAAATGTGTTAAATATATCGGATTAGAACATATAGAAAAAAATAATGGTATTATTGGGTTTGGAAGTTCTGATGATGTTAAAAGTTTAAAAACTATATTTGAATTAGGAGATATTTTATACGGTAAATTAAGACCGTATTTAAATAAACATGATATTGCAAAATTTTCTGGTATTTGTTCTACTGATATTTTAGTTTATAGAGCTGAAGATTTTAATACTGCAAAATTTATAAATTATTTTATGAATACGGAAAAATTTATTTTTTATACAGTTTCTAATTCTAAAGGTATTAATTTGCCTAGAATATCAGAAAAAGAAGTCAGTGGAATTTTAGTTAATGTTCCAACACTTTCCGAACAAAGCGAAATCGTCCGCATCATTGACGACCTGCTTGCTAAAGAACAGCAGGCTAAAGAACTTGCAGAAAACGCCATTACTAAAATCGACATTATCAAAAAATCAATCCTTGCCCGCGCCTTCCGCGGCGAACTCGGCACCAATAACCCTGCCGACGAATCGGCCGTGGAATTGTTAAAACGGGTGTTGTGAAACAAAAAACATACGCTGTAAAATATTTAAGTTTTGCGGCGTATGTTTTCTTTTTTGGGGCTTATATTTTAATCCATTCAGTGAAATTTACGAAATCCATTCAGTGACATTTCAGGTTTTTATTCAGTGAGATTTTAAAAATTTAATTTGCTTTAACACAAAACGCAGCATGTTTTTGCCATGCTGCGTTTTGCGTTATATGGAATTCTAATAAAAGAAAAAACAGAACGAAAATAAAATGTCCCAATATTGATTTTTTTGTCCCAAAATAATATAATTATTGTGGAGGTGGTCTATATGAAAAAAAAGAGCATCCTCAGTTTAATAAGATATCATGCCGAAAAAAATGAAGCTGCTTTTAGAAACGAAGCTTATGAAATAGCCAAGGAATTTGACGCAGCAGGTGATTATCAATTAGCTGAGTATATAGTATCTTTATTATCTAATGCTAATACATTTGTGCCACAAATAGATAGTCAAACGTCTTCTTTTTTTGAGAAGGTCGATGCTAAAGGTGATAGTTTATTTTTACCTGATATTATTATGCAAGATATTATTGGAGTTATAAATGCTATTGACCATGGCATTGGTATAAATAAATTTTTGTTTCAAGGAGCGCCTGGAACAGGAAAAACAGAAGCTGTTAAACAATTGGGACGGATATTAGGCAAAGAAATTTTTATGGTAGATTTTACTACAGTAGTGGATAGTAAATTAGGCCAAACTCAAAAAAATATTACTGAATTATTTAGAGAAATAAATAACTTTATGCAGCCGGAAAAAGTTATAGTTTTATTTGATGAAATTGATGCAATTTCTTTAGATAGAACTAATCAAAATGATTTAAGAGAAATGGGCAGAGCAACTTCCACTATGTTAAAATGTCTTGATAAAATGAATGAAAACATAGTTTTAGTTGCAACAACTAATTTATATGAACATTTTGATAAAGCCGTAATTCGCAGATTTGATTCGGTTATTGATTTCAATAGATATAATAGAGACGATTTACTTATGGTTGCAGAAAAAATGCTCGATCAATATCTTGAAAAATTTAAAATTGCTAATAGAGATATTAGATTATTTCGGAAAATCATTAATTTGTACGATGTAATTCCATATCCAGGGGAATTAAAAAATGTTATAAAAACTTCAATTGCATTTAGCAGTACAACCGATGGTACAGATTATTTTAGACGATTATATTATGCTGTTTGTAATGAAAAACCTGAGAACTTAAAAAAATTAAAATTACAAAAATTTACAATTAGAGAAATTGAGATATTGACACAGAAGTCTAAAAGTAGTGTTGGTAGGGAATTAAAGGATGGTGAATAGTTTGAATAATATTTTACAGTTAAAAGGTAAATTTGAATCAAGGGCTAATGCGCAACCGCCAAGAACACCCAAACTCCCTAAAAATGCATATGTAACTTCTAATCATGTGCGTATTTTATTAAATCAACTTAAAGATATTTTAGCATATTGGACCCAAAATACTGTTATAGAAGGAGCACTTATCAGCGTACATTATAAAACTATTGTTGCAAAAAGCAATCGCCTGCATATTTTATTATCATATCCCGGACATTTTCCGGTTGATTCGATATGTGGCGCTAAATTTAAATGGGAATATAATAAAGACGGGCAATTGATACAAAAACACGTTTTTACACATTATGTTCCGCTGATTGCTATAAAAAAAGCTATAAGTATTTTAGAAAATACAGCAGATATTTTAGACTATAAATTTAATGGTAAAATTGATAGAGCTTGTGCAGACGAAATTGATAATAAAAAAACTTTTGAATATCGAGACAGAATAGCGAAAACCACTTTCCTTAAAGCAATAGTGGATTGTTGGTATGTAGAAAAATTTGATATTGACATAGTTAATGAAGAAATAAAGGAAGAATCAATTATTACAATTTTTAAAACAAATGTTAAAACAAAAGATTTGTTTAATAAATTAGGAATAAACATTTTTGATGACCGTATTTTAGATGATACTACTGTTCGTTTAAATCCTGATGAAATAGAAATTTTGCTTAATAAAGCTCCCTATTTAATTTCTATGAATGTTACTGATATGAACGAAATAACAAAAGAAGATATTGGGGATGAAATTAAGAAAGAACATATTAGTGATAAAATTATCCAATCACCAAACAATGAACCGATTGTTGGTGTAATTGATACACAATTTAACAAAGAGGTATATTTTAATGAATGGGTAGAATATAGGAATATGCTTTCGCCTGATATTCCTTTATTGCCGGAAGATTATTATCATGGTACGGCTGTAACATCTATAATTGTAGATGGTCCGCGTGGAAACCCACAATTAGATGACGGTTGTGGTAATTTTAGAGTACGGCATTTTGGTGTGGCTACCCATGGTGCATTTAGTTCATTTGCAGTGTTAAGAAATATAAGAAGCATTATAGCTTCTAACAGAGATATTAAAGTATGGAATTTGTCTTTGGGTTCGAATTTAGAAATAAAAGAAAATTCAATTTCTCCTGAAGCCGCGGAATTAGATAGAATTCAGAGTGAGTACGATGTAATTTTTATTGTTGCTGGAACTAATAAACCGTCTGAAAAAATGAAAGCTACAATGAAAATAGGTGCTCCGGCAGATTCTTTAAATTCTATAGTTGTTAATTCTGTTGATTTTAATAAGAAAGCAGCAACTTATTCAAGGGTAGGACCGGTTCTTTCATTTTTTTATAAACCGGATATTAGTTATTATGGTGGTGATGGTGTTTTAAAAGAAGATAAAATAATTGCTTGCAAAGATAATTGTGGAGCAAGTTTTGTTGCAGGAACTTCATTTGCCGCGCCGTGGATAACCAGAAAAGTAGCTTATTTAATTTACATAATGGGTTTAAGTAAAGAAGTTGCAAAAGCATTGATTATTGATTCAGCTGCGGGGTGGCAAAGTAAAGATGGTTGCAGCTATGATATAGGATATGGAATAGTTCCACAACATATAAATGATATTATTTATACTAAGAATGATGAAATAAAATTTGTTTTAACAGGCGTTGCAGATTCATATGAAACTTACAACTATAATTTGCCTGTGCCAACAGTGAATAATGCGTATCCTTTTTATGCGAGAGCCACTTTGGCATATTTTCCGCATTGTAATCGTAATCAAGGCGTAGATTACACAAATACAGAAATGGATATTCACTTTGGCAGAATTCTTATTGAAAAAGGGAAAGCAAAAGTAAAATCTATAGATAATAACAAACAGGGAGATGAGGGGTTACAGGCAATTTATGAAGCTGACGCAAGAAAGGAATATCGTAAATGGGACAATGTAAAGCATATTTGTGAAAAAATTACTTCCAGATCCAGACCGCGCAAAACATACGAAACTGGTGTTTGGGGACTTAGTATAAAAACTAAAGAACGATTATTTAATCGCAAAAAAGACAAGTTGCCTTTTGGAGTGGTTGTTACTTTAAAAGAGATGAATGGCGTTAATCGTATAGATGATTTTATAAAATTATGCAATGCTCGCGGGTGGATTGTAAATAAACTGGATGTTCAGAATCAGGTTAATATTTACGCAAAAGCAGAAGAAGATATAAGCTTTGAATAATTTATAACATGATTAACTTCCCCAAACAAAAAAGCGAAGGCGTTATGCCTTCGCTTTTTATTTTTATTTTTTGCTTATAACTGCTTACTTATAATAACTTCTAACTTCTACCCATCAAGGTCTCAGTTTTTCCATTTCCAAACGTACCTGGTACATTTGGTCTTCGGTAATGCCAAGCTGTGTGGCAACGGCGTCCCAATCAGTTGCGGGCGGGTTGTGCATTTCAACAATCTGAGCCGGTGTGCTGCTGCAATATTTAGCCATCAGCACTGCGTGTGCAACGTCGCCCATGCCAAAGTTCTGTTCAAACAGCGGCAGGCTTACGGCGGTGTCAACGCCAAGCACGGTGCTTAAATATTCGGCGTCGTTTTTGTCGTGCGCGGCTTTAATGTCGTTGGGGGTCAGGCCCAGCATATATTCAACGCGCGGCCATCTGTCATATTCGGTTTTTAAATCCAGCACGGCGCCCATGTCCTTGCCGGTGGCATAGCTTAAAAATGCGGCGTGGCGCAGTTCTTTAAAGCCCCAGCCCTGGTTGTAAAATTTTTTAACGGTGCTTTCGGCTACGCCAAAGCGCGCGCTGATGGAATCAATTTCGTTATCAATGCGTACCTGATGCGGCACAAGCCCTTCGCGTGCAGCAGGGCGCGGCGGCAGCGGTTTTGCTTCGGCGGTGCTGCTTAAAATATCGGTAGTAAAAGGTGCAGCAACAAGGCCAAAGGCGAGTGCGAGAGTTAATAAGGATTTTTTCATACGTTACCACCCTTTCGTAATCAATAATAATTCTATATTACTCATTGTATCATAGTTTTATGCGTTTTGCATTAAGTAAGTTTAAAATTTTATATGAAAATTATAAAAAAAGCCCCCAAAGTGAACTGCACCCCAAAAGTTAGACTTTTG
>ULPC01036881.1_pt1 | contig 11450 bp, 10 predicted proteins | sample 1953181 | NCBI WGS metagenome assembly ULPC01 (sample SAMEA4835620, study PRJEB28245) | human gut metagenome | biome: gut microbiome; material: fecal sample | place: Denmark | collected 2008
AGAAGTTTTCTATAGGGGTGCTGAGTAGTTACAGAAGTGGATTCAAGCTGTAAAAAAATATAATTTTTGCCATCTTTTAGCGGTAATGAAACAGATTTTTATTATTTTTGTTTCCTGAATTTTACAACTAAACAATAAGAAATAGATTATGCGTGTTATTATCGAAAAAGATTATGAGAAGCTGTCAAAGTGGGCAGCTGATCATGTAATTGAAACAATTAACAGATTTCAACCAACAGCTGAACGTCCTTTTGTTCTGGGTTTGCCAACCGGTTCTTCACCTCAGGGCATGTATGCCAACCTGGTAAAGGCGGTAAAAGAAGGCAAGGTTTCGTTCAAGCATGTCATCACCTTCAATATGGATGAATATGTAGGTTTGCCGGAATCTCATCCTGAGAGCTATCATTCTTTCATGGCTACCAATCTCTTCAATCATATCGACTGTCCTAAGGAGAATATTCATATCCTGAACGGTAATGCCGAGAACCTGGAAGAGGAGTGCCGTCATTATGAGCAGATGATAGAAGAAGCGGGTGGCATCGACCTCTTTATCGGTGGTATCGGTCCTGATGGCCATATCGCTTTCAACGAGCCATTCTCTTCTCTTACCTCCCGCACCCGAGTAAAGACGCTCACTACAGATACAAAGATTGCCAACTCCCGTTTCTTCGATAATGATCCTGAGAAGGTACCTAGTCTGGCTCTGACCGTAGGTGTGGGTACCGTGATGGCTGCCCGAGAGGTAATGATTCTCTGCTACGGTCATAACAAGGCCCGCGCCCTGCAGGCTGCCATCGAAGGTCCTGTTACCCAGGCTTGGACCATCAGCGCTCTGCAGCAGCACCAGCATGGCATCATCGTTTGTGATGAGATTGCCTGCGATGAACTGAAGGTGGGTACTTACCGCTACTTCAAGGATATCGAGAAAGATAACATCTAAGTTATCTGATGCCTATAAAAAAGAATAAGGATGATGACTATTCGTCATCATCCTTATTTTCTGCTATTATCTGAGGACCGCGAACCTTGTCCTTGAGTCCCAGACCTTTCTTGATTTCAATATTTACTCCATCGCTCAAACCGGTGGTTACCTGTTTGCGCTCATAAGTCTTCTTCTCGCCGCTACCTTTTATGATATATACAAAGGTAGAATCGCCGCTAAACTCGATGGCACTCTCTGGAACGGTGAGTACATGGGTAGCCTTTGCCAGTACAATCTCGGCATTGGCGCTGTAACCTGAACGAATCTTGCCGCCCTTGGTAGAACGGATGGCTGCCTTTACCTCAAACTGGTTGGCACCATTGTTTTCTACAGCCTTAGGAGAGATATACTCCAGGTTAGCCTCGAAGTTGAGGTTCTGCAAGGCTCCGATGGTAATCTTCATCGGCATTCCTGTAACGAGACTTCCCACTTCGGTTTCATCGATATTGCCACGGAAGATGAGGTCGTTCATGTTAGCCACACTGGCGATGGTAGTACCATCGTTGAAAGTGTTGGCAAGAATCACCGAGTTACCCACCTTGACCGGAATATCGAGAATAATGCCCGAGATGGTAGAACGGATGAGGGTGGAAGAAGCGCTGGCATTGCTCTTGCTTACACCATCGCGCACCACCTGGAGAGCATCTTCGGCAGCGGTAACCTCCTCGCGTGCCTGTTTCATCGCCTGCTTTACCTTATCAAACTCATCGGCGCTGACCAGCTGTTTCTTGAAGAGCTGTTCCTCGCGGCCATAATCCACCTGTGCCTGCTTCAGGTTAATCTCGGCAAGGCGCACACGAGCCTGCGCCGAACTGAGCTGTCCCATATCCGGAATCACCTTTACCTTGGCGATAACCTCGCCCGCCTGAACATAATCACCCGCTTCTTTGCAAATCTCGGTGATGATACCGCTAATCTGAGGCTTTACGCTCACCTCGTTGCGAGGCTCAATCTTGCCCGTGATGACGGTAGTTTTCAAAACATCAGCCATCTTAGGAGTAAACTCAGTATACTCCACAGGCTTAGGCTGCGATTTCTCATAAAGGAACACGAAGGTTCCGATGAAGATCAAGGCGACAATCGCCGCAACAATCAACTTTGAATACTTTTTCATATCTTTTATATCTTATTTTTCTTTTATTCGTCTCTCATCGCATCTACCGGTTTGATGCTCATGGCTCGCCATGCAGGGGCGAGTCCGGCTAGGCCGCCGAGAATGCAGATGAGGATGGCTGAAGAGATGGCCGTCCAGAAATCTACCTGGAAGTGGGCGGTAAGAATGCCATCCGTGGTACTTCCTACTTCCAGCATCTGCAGGATGGCAACACCGAAGAGAATGCCGCTCATGCCGGCTACCAGGGTGAGGAGAATACTCTCGGAGATGATTTGCGAGAGTATCATCTTAGGCGTGGCTCCGATGGCTCGGCGGATGCCTATCTCGGTGGTTCGCTCCTTTACCGTTACCATCATGATATTGGAAACTCCGATGGCACCGGCGAGAAGGGTACCGATTCCTACCAGCCAGATGAGGAAGTTGACGCCCTTGAACAGGTTGTCGAGCATCTGGAAGAGAACTTCGGTATTGAACACCATAATGCCCTTTTCGTCCGTAGGGTCTATGCTGTGGGCTCTTGCTACGGTTTCTCTCATCCGTTGGGCAATGCTGCTCATTACTACGCCCGGTTTGCCGGTGGTGGCTATGATGTCAACCGCCTTACCCCGGTTATAAGCGCTGCGCAAAACCGATTGGGGCAGGGTGATGGTTTCATCGGCACGACCGCCGAAATTGATGCCGTTGCCCGAACGGTAATCTACGCCTATCACCATATAATAGGTAGAGTCAACTCTTACGCTCTTGCCGCACGGATCACCGCCGCCAGGAAAGAGATTCTTGTAAATCTGTTTGCCGATGACGCAAACCTTGCGCTGCTGGCGCACATCCATCTCGTTGATGTATCTGCCGTAAAACATCTGTGGCGCAGAAACCTGGGCGTAGTCAGGATTTACGCCCTGGGTGCTGCCGCTGAATTTCTTGTCGCCAAACACTACCGACTTGTTGCCGCCGAAGAGCAGCGGGGTAATGACATCGAGTTCGGGCACCTGGTGGCGCAATCTGTCCAGGTCTTTCTCTTCCATCTGCCAGGATCGCCCCTTGTTGAATCCCTTGTAGGGTTTGGTGGTGTTCTGCGCCCAGATGATGGCGGTGTTGGTGGCAAAGCCTGTGAAGTTGTTTTGCAGCATCTCCTTCAGTCCCTGTCCGCCACCCATCAGGGCGATGAGCATAAACACGCCCCAGAACACGCCGAAGCCCGTAAGCAGACTGCGGCTCTTGTTCCTCGTGATGGTGTCGAGAATCTCTTTATATGTATCTAAATCTAATCGCATAGCCTATTCTATATATATATAATAAGGTGTAAGCAAGAATGAATTTAACATTCAACACTTAACATTCAACATTTTGCATTACTCCGCTCTCAGCGCCTCTATCGGTCGGATTCTTGCAGCCTTGATGGCTGGGATGAGTCCGGCGATGGTGCCTGCGATGACGATGGTGATGGTGGCGCCGATACAGGTGCCGATGCCCACCGTAGGGTTCACAAACATGGCGGCTTTAAACAGTCCGGTATCTACGGTGGTGTGGCCGATGGTTGCATCCATGATTTCGTTTGCCGCCACACCGCAGACCATTCCGATGTAGCCGAAGAACGAGGTGATGATGATGCTCTCGGTGATGATGAGCTTCAGTATCGACCAAGGCTTGGCGCCGATGGCTTTTCTTACGCCAAACTCTCGGGTTCGCTCCTTCACGGTGATGAGCATGATGTTGCTTACGCCCACGATTCCGCTCAGCAGGGTGAACAGACCCACAATCCAGAGGGCCGTCTGCATGATGGCGATACCCTGGTTCATCTGGATATTGTCCATGTATCGGTTCCAGAGCCAGATGGTTCGCTCGTCATCAGGTGCTGCCTGATGGTTATTGTTGATGCTGGCGCGGTAGTTCTTCTCAAACTGCTCGTTATCTTCCTTGGTCTTCAGGTTCTTGATGGTAAACTCCAGACTTCCCGCATCATCGCCCTTGGCGTAGATGGTCTTTATGGTGGAGTAGGCGATGAAGGCTTCGGTATTATTGCGCGATTCATCATCCTTGTAGATTCCCACCACCTGGAAGTTGAGGTTGCTGATCTTTACGTTCTTGCCCACCAGCGAACGGTAGTCTTTGCAGAGTTCCTTGGCCTGGCTTCGGCTCAGCACCACATTCTTGCGCTGCTCCTTCATATCGATTTCGTTGATGAATCGTCCGGCAATCAGCTCCGTCTTGTCGATTTTGGGATGTGTAGGAGCCACACCCACCAATGACTGGCTTGCCACATAATTATCGCCATAGTTGATGTTCACGTTATACTGTTCCAGTCTTCCACCCACATCATCCACGTACTGGCCGTAGGTCTTGTTGCTGATGAGGATATCCTTGTCGTTGAGCGTGATGCTTCTGCCTTCCTTCAGTCCCTTGTAAGCCTTGGAGGTTTCGCCCGGGAATACTCGCATGGAGTTGGCAAGGAATCGGGTGCTTTGCTGCAACTGGGCATTAATCAGTCCGTTGCCGGCGCCCAGCAGGAATATCAGCATGAAGATTCCCCAGGCAACGGCAAATCCCGTGAGCGAAGTGCGGAGCTTGTTGCGCTTTGACGTGCTCCATATTTCTTTGATTAATTCTCTCATGTTCCAAGTTCAAAGTTATTTCACGTAGTCTTTCGATACGAGATGATGGTCTCTGTTGTCTTCGATGTTTCCGATGAGTCCGTCCTTGATATGGATAACCTTATCGGTCTCGTTGGCAACACCGCTTTCGTGGGTTACCACCACGATAGTCATTCCCTCTTTCTGGTGCAGTTCCTTCAGTAGGTCCATCACTTCCACGCTCGTTTTGGAGTCGAGGGCTCCGGTAGGCTCATCGGCAAGGATGATTTCGGGTTTGGTGATGAGGGCACGGGCGATGGCTACACGTTGCTTCTGTCCTCCCGACATCTCGTTAGGATAATGGTTGGCCCATTGCTTCAAGCCCAGTTTTTCGAGATATTCCATCGCCAGTTCGTGGCGCTTCTTGCGGCTCACGCCTTGGTAGAAGAGTGGAAGCTCTACGTTTTCTACTGCCGTCTTGAATGAGATGAGGTTGAACGACTGGAAGATGAAGCCAATCATCTTATTGCGGTATTCGGCAGCACGGGTTTCCGAGAGGTCTTTGATGAGCACATCATTGAGTCGGTATTCGCCTGTATCGTAGTTGTCGAGAATACCCAGTATATTTAATAAGGTGGATTTTCCCGAGCCGGAAGCACCCATGATGCTGACGAACTCGCCACGTTCGATGTCGAGGTCGATGCCCTTCAGTACATGGAGTGGCTGAGCACCCTGGTAGGTCTTGTTGACGTCTTTTAGATGAATTAATGACATATTACTTTCGTTTTATGGATATCAATTTAAACCATTAGACGCTTGCAACTTTCAGAAAGTTGCAAGCGTAGCTATTTTTTAAAAACGTTATTACATACACCTTATTATATATAAGGCAAAGACAGAAGCTATAAATATATATTTGAGGATGAATAGTGTCATCATATCTTTATCTTTTTGAGATTCTTCTCCAACTCTTCCTTCACTTCATCAATGGAAATGTCGAGAAGCTGCATTTGTCGGGCGAGTTCCGGGAGTCTTTCTTTCATAAACTCCTTTTTGCGGGTTTTCTTAATCTGCTTCTTGGCTCCTGCGGAAACAAAGTAGCCCAGACCTCGCTTGTTGTAGATAATCTCATCGGTGGCAAGCAGGTCGTATGCCTTCACGGTAGTGTTGGCATTTACCTCCAGCAGTACGGCGTATTCCCTGACGCTCGGTATTCGCTCGTCTTCCTTGTACTTGCCCGCCAGAATCTCATCGCTCAATCGCTCGGCTATCTGTACGTATATTGCTTTATCATTACTGAAATTCATAATCTTCAAATTTTAATTCTTAGATGTTGATCCACTTGTTGCAGATAACCTGCATACGGGTGAAGAGCTTGTAGGATGCCCAATAGTTGAAGGCAGCCAAAGCAAGAAATACTGCAGACGAGGTGAATACAGCACAATATTGAGCAGAAGAACCCTCTTCGATGTGCAAGGTTCCTATGAAATCAAGCCATCCGGCTTCACCCAGTTCGTTGATAATATAACCCAAAATCAGACAAAGTGCCAATCCCGTACATGCTGTCAGAAGCACAGGAAACTTACGGTAGAAGGCTCCTCCCAGGGTTGCGAAGGAATGGGCAAATATCAGGAAGGAGTAGACCGCCAGAATTGTTTGCCAAGAATTGTCTATTGGTGAAAGGGCAAAAATGGTGTGGCTGAGTACTGGCCATGTAAGGCTGATATGGAAGCCTGGAGTGATGAAAAAGCTAAAGATGAGCTGGATAATATCTGAAATGACCAAGGCTCCTAGCAAAGTCACAAGACCACCAACGGTAACAACCAGGTATCGAGCCACATATTTTTCCAGGTTAGTGGCAGGAAGCATCAGGAAACTTTCGCGCTGTAACTTGGTCTTCATATTTCTGAAGATGCAAGATGCCAATACGTAAATGACCATAAAAGAAATGAATCCAAAGAACATATATGCGGATTCCTTATAACTGTCGGTCATGGCATCTAGTTCATGGGATGCTGCAATAAAGCCACTAATTCTGTAAAGCCGGATGATGTTTGCAATTGAAAAACAGATGGCGAGTCCTGCAATGATTCCCAAATTATAGGTCCAGTTGTTTAATACATCCCAACGGATAACCATTCCTAATCTATTTAAATCGAGATTCTTTTTCATAATCGTCTAATTTTTAATCGTTTAATTTTCCATTAATTACTGCATTGAAGAGCAACTCCAGGTTCATCTGTGTTTCCTGCTCACCCTCCTGTCGCTTGCAGATGGCGGCATTGCCCTGCAGGGTTGGCTCGGCGTAGAGCACGTTGTCGTCCATCTCCTGTGGGTTGCGGTATTCGAAGGTGTATTTCTCGCAGATGTCTGAAACCGAAGCGTCGAGCAGAAGCTGGCTCTGGTTCATGATAATGATGTGGTCGAGCAACGACTCTACATCGTGCACCTGATGAGTAGAGATGATGAGGGTGCGGTCTTCCGTCATGTTATTGGCGATGACCTTACGAAACTGGCTCTTCGATGGGATGTCGAGACCATTGGTTGGCTCGTCCATCAGAAGAAAGCGGGTACCCGTGGCGAGTGCGAAACTCATGAATACCTTCTTCTTCTGTCCCATCGAGAGTTCGTTCAACTTGAGAGAGAGTGGTAAATCAAAATCCTTGAGGCAACGGTCCAGCACTTCCTGCGAGAAGTTAGGATAGAACCCCTGGTTCATCTTCACGTAGGTGGCGAGGGAAACGTTGGGCAGTTCAAACTCTTCAGGCACCATGAAGATGTCCTTCAGCATCTCGGCTTTGCGATCTTGTGCCGAAATGCCATCCACGAGAATGCTACCTTGTTGCTGGCGGAGCAATCCGCTGATGAGGTAGAGCAGAGTGCTCTTGCCTGTACCGTTCTTGCCAAGCAAGCCATAAATGTTGTTCTCCTTGAGTTCCAAAGAGAAATCTCTAAATACAAGGTGCTTGCTACCTGGGTATCTGAAATCAATGTCTTTAATCTGTATCATAATCTTTAATGTTTTAGTGTACTACTTCAATAGAACACTGCAAAGGTATGCTTTTCTGCGATAACTTCCAAACTTTTGGGCAATTATTTTTATACTTTAACGTATTGTTAACAATTCCACCTTATTATATTATAAGAAGAGTATGATATGGAATAATATCTTGTAATATAGAGCATTATAAAAAGAAAAAGGCATCGGAAAGCGAAAACTTCCCGATGCCTTGAATCTTATTCTTAAATCGTTTAGATATATTTCATGAGAATATCCCAAACTGCAATGATGTGGCAGATACTACCAGCTAAAACGAAAAAATGGAACACGGAATGCATGTATTTCTTCTTGTTGATACTGTAGAATACGGCGCCCGTAATGTAGCAGACGCCTTCGGCAATAATCCACCAGACTGTGGCGGTGGATACGGAGTCTATCAAAGGTTTAAAGGCAACCAGTACCGACAATCCCATGCCTACAAAGCAGATGGTCTCCAGGTTGCTGTGATCCTTGAGTCTGGCAAAACTCATGATGGTTCCGGCAATGGCGCAAGCCCAGATAAAGATAAAAAGACTCCATCCCCAATATCCCTGCTCTCGCATCGCAATGAGCGTGATTGGCGAGTAAGAACCGGCAATATGCCAGTAGATGGCGGCATGGTCCCATTTGCGCAGTCGCTCCTTCCATTTGCTCCAGGCAGAAACAGCATGGTAAACCGTTGAGGCGATGTAAGACATCAGCATACCGAACAGATAGAGGATAACTCCCGCCGTAGCCCATCCGTTATGCATCGTAAAGCACCAATATAAGAAGATGGCTCCCACGACAAAGCCCATCAGGATACCTCCTGCATGCGACCATGAGTTCCAAAGTTCTTCTTTATGACTGAAATGTATCTTTAGTTTCATATCTCTATATATCTTTTCGTTACACATTCTGCTGATTTTGAGAAATAGGGCATTCAAGCCACTATACCTAAATCGTTATCAGCTATAACATTGCAAAGATACTAAGAATTTCTTAAAGTGGACTATCTTTTAGGAATTCTTTCGATTTCGGGAGTGTTTTCTTTGCTTTATTTGCTGATTGTTTGTCCTTTTCTGCTTTCTTCGAAAAATAAATCAAAAAAGTATTGGAATGTATTGGATTTTTTTATAATTTTGCGATGTGAAAATGAGAAATCATCTCTCACAAAATAGAAATTGTAAACGCAACTAATAACTTAGAAAGGTAATATGAAGTTAAAATCAATTGCACTTATATTGATGACTGTCGCACTTCCGGCGATGGCAGAAAAAGTATCTGTAAATACAAAGGGTATGTCGCTCATTCTCGATGTTGAGAATGGAAAGCCTGCCCAGTATCTCTATTTCGGTACTAAGTTGAATCCTAACGATTTGCAGAATCTGAAGGTCGCTACTGATGGCCGTATGGATGCTTATCCGGCTTACGGACTGAATACTCCAGCTGAAGCAGCGCTTGCCATGCGTCATAGTGATGGCAATCTTTCAACTGCACTCGTGGCTACGGGCTGTGATGTGAAGAACGAAGGAAAAGCTTCTGTTACGACCGTTCATCTGAAAGATCCTGAATATAATATAAAGGTAGATTTGAAGTATCGTGCATACAATGATGTTGATATGATTGAGGCATGGACCGAGATTCTGAATGGTGAAAAGGGTACTGTTACCCTGACTACCTTCGCATCGGCTATGCTTCCTATCCGTCGTGGAGATGTCTGGATGAGTCATCTTTCCGGTACTTGGGCAGCAGAGGGACAGTTGAGTCATGAAAAACTGCAGCCAGGAGAATTTGTAATCCGAAACAATGATGGTACCCGCAATTCGCATACCGATCATGCAGAAGTCATGTTCTCGCTCGATGGTAAAGGACAGGAAAATGCGGGTAATGTTATTGGTGCAGCCTTGGTTTATAGCGGTAACTATAAGCTGAAGACGGTTACCGATGATACCGAATATCATTATTTCTTTGCCGGTATTAATGAACAGAACTCTGAATATCATCTTAAGAAAGGTGAGACTTTCAAAACTCCTGCACTCGCTTTGACCTATTCAACACAGGGCTTGAGCGGTGCAAGTAGAAACTTCCATAAATGGGGACGCAAATATATCTTGGCACATGGAGATAAGGAGCGTGATATCTTACTCAACTCTTGGGAAGGTGTTTATTTCGACATCAACCAGAAGGGAATGGACCAGATGATGGCTGATATCCATAGTATGGGTGGTGAACTCTTCGTAATGGATGATGGATGGTTCGGAACCAAATATCCTCGTGTTACTGATAACTGTGCACTCGGCGACTGGGTGGTTGATACCAAGAAACTTCCTAATGGCATTGAAGGCTTGCTGAACGATGCCAGGAAAAACCAGGTAAAGTTTGGTATTTGGATCGAACCGGAAATGACCAATACTACCAGTATGCTCTATGAGAAGCATCCTGATTGGGTTATCAAGGCTCCTAAGCGAGATGCTGTTCTGGGCCGTGGCGGTACACAGCTGGTGCTCGATCTCTCAAATCCAAAAGTACAAGACTTTGTTTTCGGTGTAGTAGACAATTTACTTACTAAATATCCAGATATAGCCTACATTAAGTGGGATGCCAATATGCCTATTATGAATCATGGCAGCCAATACTTGTCTGCAACTGAACAGAGTCATCTCTACATTGCTTATCATCAGGGATTTGCGAAGGTTATCGACCGTATTCGTGCTAAGTATAAGGATGTGGTGATTCAATGTTGCGCAAGTGGCGGTGGCCGTGCCAATTGGGGTATGCTCCGTGGTTTTGATGAGTTTTGGGTAAGTGATAATACGGATGCCATGCAGCGTATTTATATGCAGTATGGAACCAGCTATTTCTTCCCAGCCATCGCCATGGCAAGTCATATCTCTGCTGTGCCAAACCATACCGTATTCCGCACTACTTCTTTGAAGTATCGTATTGATGTAGCTATGAGCGGGCGTCTTGGAATGGAAATCCAGCCAAAGAATATGACGGATGAGGAGAAGGCTCTCTGCCGAAAGGCTATCTCTGAATACAAGGAGATTCGTCCTGTTGTTCAGTTTGGCGACCTTTATCGTTTGGTTTCTCCGTACGATAATCAGGGCTTGTCTTCTATTATGTATGTTAGTGAAGCAAAAGACAAGGCTGTCTTCTATTGGTGGAAATTGGTAAACTTCTATAATGTTCATTTGCCAAGAGTTAAGATGGCTGGTCTGGATGAGAATAAGATGTATAAGGTAAAAGAACTTGATGTAATTGATAACAAGCCTCTTGATTGTGAGGGAAAATCTTACTCTGGTAAGTATCTTATGGAACATGGCTTGGAAATGCCGTATGTTCATGAGGTAGACTGGGGTAAGAAGAACGACTGGTCGTCTCGTGTTCTCTATTTGGAGGCAGAATAGTTTTCTGGTACCATTATGTATATGCGCATGCATGTGTGCCCACACGCAGATATGAGCGCGTGTATGTGTATAATAAAGTGTTTGGTACCAAAATAAGTGCAAAATAAGACGAAAGTGTTAAAATACTGTTAATTTCGAAATTTTTTTCGAAAAATATTTGGTGGTTTCGAAAAATGTTTGTACTTTTGCACTCGCTTTTGAGAAATACAACTTCTCTTAGCAGCTAAAGAAAGAGTTCTTTGAAAGATTTTACGTAAACAGACAAGTAGTACAAGAAGCGGTTTTGGATTATACCTTATTATATATAGGGATATGAAGAAATTGGGTAAAAGAAACGAACCGTCAAGCAATTGAC
>ULPC01016399.1_pt1 | contig 11379 bp, 15 predicted proteins | sample 1953181 | NCBI WGS metagenome assembly ULPC01 (sample SAMEA4835620, study PRJEB28245) | human gut metagenome | biome: gut microbiome; material: fecal sample | place: Denmark | collected 2008
ACGTTGGAGGAAAGACTCAGGATAGAGAGGATAAAAAGCAGAATCGGACCTAAGTCAGCTTATTTAGAATTTTTAGAGATTTTTAGGAGGGAGAGAAATGGAGAAAATAGTACAGTCTCTGATTGATTTTCAAATTGCCATACTTAATAATATCGGTGTTAGAGCAGAGCAATATATTCAATGCGTTAAAGAGCTTGATAAAATCAAGAAAATACTTGGAATCAAACAAAGCTATTACATGGAACAATTAAACAAGGAGTTATTAGGTAACAGGGAGTGGAATGAATGATATTTCATACAGATAAAATTTATACGATACAGCTAGGTGAAGATGAATTAAATGAGTTAATAAGAAAAAAGATAGGTGATAAATTATGAGCGAAAACAAGGTATTGAGAGAGATGGGATATTTTCCCGACCAGATTGAAGGCGAAGAAGTATTTAAATTACCTGATTATTATAAATCAGGGGATAAAGGAAAAGTAAAAGCATTGATAGAGATTGAGGGACAGCTTCCTGATGGGACTCCAAGCATTTTCTACATGTTGTACGCGGACAAAAACAATGATGGAAAATTCGTAAAGATTCAGTGTAATGCTACAGTCAATCGTAAAATCAAACAGCGCATTGAGTCAGATAGTGAATTCAGGGTGCCTTTCGAGTTTGTAGCTTTCGAAGGTGAGAGTGACTGGGGGCCATATACGGCTATTAAAATGCTGGGTTAATCCCAGCTACTTTATGGTGATTATATGATAGAAATTGACGATGAAAGATTCGACAAAATCATAGTTTGGTTGGAGATGCTAAGGGCTAAACTTCAACAGGATGGCTTATCCAGCTATGAGAGCACAGTAGATGATATAATTTGTGAGCTCGAAATTGCAGAGGTAAACAGTCATGGACTCTAAGAAAAAGAAAACCGAGACTCATTTATACAGAGAGAAGGTAAGGGAGGGATAAAGAATGAAATATTTACTATTAGATGGTGAAAACGTTGATGTGAAGGGGTGTGCAAGCTGCCCTTTATCTACGGTGTACGTATCTGTGGATACAGACGAATGGGATATAAAATGTAATTACCCGGGCCACATGGGACAGGAAAATATAAAGGGTGAGATTTTGCAAGATCATTATCTTAGTACATGTCCTCTCTCACCTTACCAATCGTTACATCATTTGTATGTGTCAGCTAAGTGTATTTATCAGACTGCGAAGACGCTACATGATAACTTTAGGATGTGGTGGAATGGTCGGAAAAGCGGGTAATCAGTATTCTCCGTTCAGCATGCGCATAACACCGGAACAGCGTCGCATGCTTAATTTTCTCTCGGACAGATGGGGATGTACGAAAGTAGATGCGTTCAGATTGAGCTTAGCGAGATGTTATCAGGAGGAGTTAAATGCCGCTGAGAGGCAAAAAACAGAGCAATGTTATTACAAACGTGCACGGCGTTAGATTTACACAAGAAGAAGCTAAGAACTATCTTAACCTAATTAAAAGATCTAATAAAGCAGTTAAAACACTAACATCTAAGCTTAGGCGGTTAGGTCTTGATAAAAACACAGCTCAGGGACTTAGTGGGAATATTTTCAATGTCAGTTTAGATGTTATAAAAGATAAAGCTGGGGCTCAGCAGGCACTTAAGCATCTAATCAAAGGGGCATCAGTAAAAAGAATTGTGGAGCAAAAAGAGAGAATGATGAATAATATTTTAGGAATTATTGAAGGCCGTTACGGTATAAGTCCTAGAGATATGTACCGAATTGAGGCTGGTTTGAGAGGTTTAACGCTAGCTCAATTTGTTGAATGGACTAAGAAAAATTCGGATTTGATAGATATAATCTTCGACACCTCTCCCGTCCACGGCGCTAGACTGGTTAGTCAGGATGAAATGGATTATATTGCTGAGAGATTGGAGCAAAGTTTAAGTGTTAGATTATGAAAGAACGTATACACTTGTACATGGCTGATTTCGAGACAACTCTAGAAATGCAGTACAAGGTAGAGGGCCGTGTACGAGTGTGGGCATGGGCAATAGAAGAAGTTGATGGAAAACAACGGCAGTTTTGGGGTGAAAAACTCGAAGACTTTGTTAATTTCTGGGAAGGCAAGAAGGCTAATATTTATTTCCATAACTTAAAATTCGACGGGTCTTATTTATTAGATTACTGGATGTCTAAAGGTGTGCAGCTTGGAGATAAGGGGGATGGGGAGTATCTTAAAACAGTTATCGACGGGCACGGAGCATGGTACATGCTCGAGTATCATAATGAGGAAGATGGCACCCATCTTTATTTTAAAGATTTACTGAAAAAGTATCGCATGCCCTTGGAGTCCATAGCAAAAATTTTTGGCATCGAAGGTAAAGCACCCCTGCTGCTTGGTTATCGACCACTAAACAGAGAAGTAACAGATTGGGAATGGGATAGAGTATTAGGCGATGTCAGGATCGGGGCAGTAGCATTAAGATATCAAATGATGAACATGCTTACCGGCCTAACTGTCGCGTCTGATGCTATGCGTTCCTATAAGGATTTTATCGGGGCGGACACGTATGAGAGACGTCATCCGAGGTTAGGATTGGACTTAGACCAGATTTTAAGAAAATCTTATCGTGGAGGATGGACATATTTAAATCCTATCTATAAGGAAAAAGACGTCAAAGATGTTATGATTTACGACATTAACAGTATGTACCCGGCAGTAATGGCCGGCATGCATGATGAAAGGCTGCCGAAAGGGCTACCTATGAGGGTAGATCCGTCTTATCAACTCAGAGAAGACCAGTTAGAAATAGTTAGGGTAGTATTAAATTTACATATAAAAGAAAATGCTTTTCCGTGGGTGCATTATAAAAATATTTGGGGCCATACATCAGAGGAGTATATAGGGCATGAGGACGGGGTTGAGCTGACTTTAACAACTCCCGATATCGAGTTATTACATCAGACATATGATATAGATTTGTGGGATGTTCAAGAAAAATATGTTTTTTCCTCAGAAATCGGGCAATTCAGAGAATTTGTTTTCTATCAGAATGAAATTAAAATACAAGCCGGTAAAGAAGGAAACGGCGGAAAACGACAGGAAGCTAAAGATATGATGAACACTGTGTCCGGTAAGTTCGCATTAAATCCGATGGCAACGATAAAAGTTCCTCATTACGAGGATGGACAGATAAAATATTCCATTGAGGAAGATATTCGTACGCCGTTGTACTGCCCGACAAGCTGTTTCATTACAGCACACAGTAGAAAAAGAATAGTCACAGATGCGATGAAATTCGGGCCTCAGTTCGTGTATGCCGATACGGACTCTTTACACATACTTGTAGGAGACATTGACCCTGAGGACATATTGGAAACAGATAATTACGAATTAGGAAAGTATTGTAAAGAAGATCAATATAAGAGAGGCAGGTATCTCAGAGCTAAGGCTTACTACCATGATGACGGGGAAGGCTCCGAAAAATTGGAGGTAAAATGCGGTGGTATGCCTCAGAAGGTTAAGGATACTGTAACGTGGGATAATTTCAGAATAGGAAATATTTTTGATGGTAAATTAATTGGTAAAGTAGTGTCAGGCGGCTATATGTTATCGGAATGCAAGTACAAAATACAAGAAAAGGAGGGATGGAGATAAAGAAAAAATCAAACACGAAATGGTATGACGGCCATGAGTTACTCACAAGAAACGCAAAAATTAATTTTATTCATGGCGGTCGAGGCAGGGGGAAAACTCACTTTTATAAGATGTTTGCTTTAACCAGACCAGACCCGTCGATGTGGCTTATACGAAGCGACAAACAATTAATGGAAACAGGCAAAGGCTTCTTGGACGATCTGCCTGACGACATACAAGAGAAGTATAAGTTAACATGGGTTATTCAGCAGGAAGAAAAAAGCAAAAAGAAGACCGTCTATCCCTGTATTATCGATGAAAATAATGAGCCTAAAGTCTATTTCAGCAGTATGAACGTTCCTAATAAAGGTATCCCATTTCCGAAAATTCAGCAATTAATTTTTGATGAGTACTTAATTTTTGAAACACGTTATAAAAAATATGAGCCCGGGGAAGTAATCGCCTTTTTAGACATCCTTCAAACCATCGCGCGTAACAAAAGGAAATTCAGGTGTTTCATGATTGCGAATGAAATTAACCCAATCAACCCGTATTTCGCGTTTTTCAAGATTGAAGGATTCCATAAGGACAGACATTTTACTTGGATCAAAAAGGGTAAACAGCTTATGGAGTGGGTTCAAGATTCTGATGAGTGGTTGGAAGATTATATGCAATCCGCCTTTCACGATATTGTCGAAGGAACAGACTACGACGACTATATGAAAGGAACGAGAGGACTCGTAGACATAACTTTGGAAATTAAAAAACATCCTGAAGAAGCTGAGTATGTGCTTAATTTGGTTTATGGAAACACGTATCTAGCTATATGGCGTTTATTTTCCGACTATTACGTCACAGATAAAAGAATAGATAAAACCAAAGCCTCTTACGGATCAAAAATCGAAGATACAGGCAAAAACCGTTATTTTGACCAGACAATAAAAAGGCAGATTAGAGACTTAATAGCACAAAACAAGATTTACGCCGAGTCAAACGCGTCGAGGCTAAAGGTGATGGAATGGATCCGTTGATTGCAATATTACAAGGGTGTTTAGTATTCCTGATTTCAATATATGTATTAGATACATTAAGAAGGACTGTAACTAAACACACTAAATTATTAATGCGGATTACGTTCATTTTCACGCTTGTATATCTAATTGCTTTAATAATCGCGGTAAACATTTAAATATTTAAACCCTTATCTATAACCGAGGCGCCCATGAGCACGTCCGCCCGGGGTTCAAGTCGCCCCCACGCGGCTTCCCGGGTCCCAGCCTGCGCCACGGCGCGGGGTGCGCGCAATTGGGGTCGCCTCTGGCCGTGATCTCATGGAACAAGAAGAATTAGAAGCGCTGGTAACTGGTCTTGTGGAAAAGCAAGAGAAGCTGGATGCTGTTTTAGCCTCGAAGGACGAGGAAATTGAATCTCTGAAAGAGTCTAATCGCGAGCTGATGGGCAAACTGATGGTTAGAATTGACGGAAGCCATTTGCCCGACAAACAGTTGTCTTATGAAGAAGTGTATGATCAAGCAACAACGGAAATTGCTGACGCTATCAGAGAGAGATTTTTGAATAAAGGTGATTAAAATGACGGTGGTTATAAGTGAAAGGGTTCGCAGAAATCATGATAACCTTAAAGGCGGCGTTTCTGGAGCTGCTGGTAAAGGCGCGGTGGACAAGGAAGTTAAAGTAAAGGTGGCGACGAAAGAATGACCTCTATGGACGATTATTACACGGCAAGACTGAACGGGAAAGTGCCTGCTAACTTTTTAGCGAACACAAGCACCTCTCTCGATCCAGTCAAAAATGCAACTACAGATATTTTGAATAAGATCGGACTGATTAATATCATCCGTGCTCCGAGCATCGATAATCCTTACGCCAGATATATTGCTACTGATGCGCCATTCGGGGCTTACATTGAAAATCTAGCAATCGGGCAGGCAACTGCTGAAGTATTCAGCCCGACTGACTGCACAAGAGATTTTCGTAAAGTTGGTATTACTTCTTGGTATGCTCAGTTAAATGACTCCTATGAGTACAATGTTTCAACTTCTACCCCCGAACTCAGGAAAGGCGTGCACGATTCCGTCGGCCTGACAAACGTTGCTGATGGAATTACAGACAGCATGGTTAGATGGGCACGCAACGACATGGTGGCTAAATTCAGCAAGCAGTTTGCTAGAGTATCTGTAAACGAAGCAGATCAAAGTGGATACACAGGCGGATACGAGGTAATTGCTACAGAAGAACCAGCCGGTACAGCAAGAGAAGATACAGCAATTGCTCTTGATGTGCTTGAAGCAGTCATTAAATACGTCAACGAGTTTAAGACATTAAGTTCTAATTATAACAAATTAGGTGCTTTAATGACCACTGAAGGAAGACCTGACGTGATCATGACAAGACAGATGTACACATATATGAGACAGGCATTAGGTCAGACCTATCATTTAGACGGATTTGACATTGACGCTGATATTGTTCAGGTCGGAAGTCTGCCAACTCCTACAGGAACTGGAATTAATACATCTGAAATTGGTGCTCTCGTTGTGGACAAAAGAGCTGTGTTGTATCATCAACAGTGGATGGACATTGAATCCGATCGTTGCGTCAGGGGAAGATATACTAACTTCAGCTTAGCTGGAGAGGGTACATTTAACTTCCTCTGGGGATACAACGCAGTTGCTATTCTGATGGACACAGCTGCCAAAGCTTATACTCCAACTCCAGTTACCATGCCAACGGCATGAAGGTGGTCTTAATGGCCACCATAAGACTTTTTAAAAATATACCGTGGAGTCAGGGAGGGTTCCACGTTTTACGTTTTCAGAATAATTCAACACAAGCTGCCTTCTTCAACGGTCTGACATCACTGGAATTTAACGACATTGATTATGAGCCGAGACCGGGCGCTAATTTGAATTTGCCTATCTCATACGCTGAGGCAAGAGAATATACATATGTGGTCTATGAGCATGACAATGCCTTAGATTCTTACTCTTATTTCTTCATCGAAGACTACGAGTATCTGAACGATAATCCCACGACCAGATTTATCATCTCTCCTGATTACTGGCAGACCCATCATCTGGGTATGAGTATAGCACCCTGCACCGTGCATAGAAGACATATGCCCCGCTGGAATGGTGCAGACCCGATTATTTACCCTGTTGATGAAGGCGGAGTTCGCAGTCAGTCACTTAACACATTATTAAATATAGGAGATTATAACGCCCCGACCGGGGGAGGTGTCTGGCCTATTCTGCTGATTACTAATAAGGAATTGCAGAATCCCAACCATCCTGACGGCATATATTATTACTTAAGCTGGGGCGGGGCAGGCCTGTTAGTCAGGTCGCCCGTATCTGGGCAATACTGGACTAACCCAATGAGTGTCACTTTTACTTCCCAATTTGAGAAATGGGGTGTAGGTCTAGCTCCGTTAATCGGCGCTTATCTTGTGCCCATGACAGGGTATCTTAATACTTCTTCAGGAAGCGGTTATACTTTCCCATCTCAGTTAGGAGAAGAGATAACGGTACAGGAAGAACACTTATTCAGAGTTATGAGGCCTGACGCCATACGGGGTTCTATTCCTTTAACAGTTCCTTCACCGTCTAAAAATACCGCTACTGGACGGGCCGTATCTGAATCTTACGAGCCTATGATGTATACTGAAGGTATACGCGGGGTTGTAGTAACAGACCAGTATGGAAGGCAAATGATGTCCATACCTAAAGATATTTTATACAATGATGAAGATGTTACCATATATTACTCAATGGATTTATTTTCCCTGACACCCCAAATTCGATTAAAATGGGGGCAGGGTGTTACATCAGAACCTAAAGCGTGTGGTGTAACCAATGGTATGGAGGCGGCATTCGGCTGTACACCATTGGATATCCCTCAGTCTGCATGGCAGGATTATTTGTTTCAAGCTCAAGCTGCTGATAAACAGATTTTAGAAAACAATATATCTACAAGGTATCTGACGACCGGCGTGTCAGCTTTGACAGGAGCCGCGTCTGGTTATGGATTCGGTGCAATGTATGCCGAATCATTCAATAACTCTAAAAGATCACCGATGAAAGCAGGGATGGCTGGATTAGCAATGAACGCCGTATCTGGAGTAGGCTCTTTAGTTAATGCTTATTTGCAAGCCGGTACTGACAGAGATAATTTTAAACTTAATGAACAAAAAATAAGAAATACCCCCAGTCCTCCGATTGCAGGAAATAATCCGTTAGGTGTTCTTAATTCCGGCGGTATACGCGTTTACGAATTAATAGGCGATCAGCCTTCAAGGGATATTATCTACAGCCAGTATCAATATTATGGTTATATTGTGGATAAAAGTATGTCGGTTCCTTTGAGGACTAGATATTATTACGACTATATTCAGACAAGAGATTGTACCGTCAGGGGAGAAATGACCAACGATGCCAAAACATATCTGGAAGCCTTGTTTAATCGCGGAGTTACGGTATGGCATGCTGAAGCTGGTTTGACTCCTGATGTAATGTATAATTACTCCTATGACAATGTTGAGGTATAAAGATGGTTGAAACTAACAGTAAACGAATGCATTATAAATGGTTACGAGAGCAGGATAGCTGCTGCAACCCTATCGCCGACTGGCGGGAGATAGCTGAATGGACATTTGGTTATATACGCCGTTTAGGCATTTCCATGTACGAATGGACTATACCCAAGGACATCCCACGTATTTACGCTAACCCCTCAAGAATTGAGAAGTACCTATACGACGACGGGGCGTGTGTAGCATGGATGAACGGCGACCAGTTCATGATCAGCAAATGCGTGAAATACGGGATTGATGAATATGGGGAGCCTGATATTTACGAACCCCTGCTTTATGGTGGCGATGGTATTGCTTCAGGCCCTAAACTGGGACCTAGGCTGACTTTAGACGAATGTGTCCCTATTTGGAACAACGAGGACTTGTTAAGCTCATGGGACATTGTAAGACCATGGGTTGTCAGGTACGCTAAAACTCAAGCGGTCAGAGATAACAACCTGATGTATTGCAATTATCCTGCCCTTATTAGCGTTGTAAACGGCAAAGACTTAGAAGCAAAATACGCCGGGACGGTGCTGAAAGACCTGCATTCGATGGTTATTCAAGACGGTTCAGCAACTCCTTTGAAAAATATTGAGGTATTGAACTTCGGTATTCCATACATTTTAGATAAATTAGGAGTGGAGAGGGACAGCTATGCAAATGATGCGCTCAACGCAATCGGGATCAATAGCCTTGACATCGAAAAGAAAGAAAGGCTCATTCAGGATGAGGTTAACGCTAGCGCCGAGAGAGTCAAAACTATCTCAGGGACTCCCCTTGAACTGCGCAAACAGGCGGTTGAACAAATCTACGAAATGTTTGGAGTTCGTCTTAGTGTCGAAAAGAGAGTGAATGATGTGATGGCGTTCGGTTCAAGAGGTGAGAAAAGTGAACGAATGGAGCAGTCTGGGCAAGATCAATATAACGTATGAAGACTTGGTTAATTACCTCGGAGAGGATGTTTTTAACACCCTTCCCGAATGGGCAGATTATCCTAACTTACAGGCTAATCAGGCTATCTTGACTAAACTGTTTCATTTACGCTACGACTGCCGTGAGTTAGGTTATGCCACTACACGCAAGTTTCTGGCTAGATTAGAATACTTATTCTGTGATCTCGCACCAAGATATGATTTTGCCATGGGTAAGTATTTAAATGATAAAGCTAATATCGAGAAGGTCGGCAAGGTCATCCAGCGTGATTATAATGAAGTAGGCGATTCGACACTTAATGTTGTGAATAACACCAGCGACAACACCACTTCAAATTATTACGACACTCCCAAAACGTCCCTGCCTAATCCGCTTGCAAACCCATCCAACGCAACAGTACAGACAGGGACTGCCGACCAAACAAGAGATGACACAGGGCATTCGCAGTTAACAAGAACTGAAACAGAAACAGATTCACAGGATACTTATCTTGTTGAACTGAATAAGATTATTGATGCCATGCGTTCTTTGAGTACAGATTTTATAAACGAGTTTGAGGATTTATTCCTAATGATAAAAATATTCGATTGAGGTGAGATTATGGTCGATCCAGAAGTATTAGACAAAATCAAGAGGGCTTGCAGCCCGCAGAAAGCAATCTATGATATAGCGAACTACGTAGAGACTGATGTTATACCTCCGATTAATGAGGCTACTAACACGGCTAACGCGGCAGCCGCGCAGGCTAATGAAGCTAAACAAGAGGCCGCCCAAGCAACCGTTAACGTGGGCGAGGCATTCGATAATGCGCGTGTTAGTCCTAACTCATCTACTGTAGTCGTTGAATTTGACCGTATTAACGACAATGCGCAAAATGTAGCTTTGCCGGTTGTTAATACGACTAATGCAGGTATTCTTAACGCTAATGATTACAAATTTTTTCAAGAATACGATGCACGCATAAGGGCTGTTGAAGGAGTCTCAAAAATTTATCTGGTAGAATTGCCTAGTGATAATCCTAGCTCGCAACAGATTACTTTAGCTTATACTTCCCAGTGGCCTGATGCGCCTAATCCACCGCTCGAAGGAACTGTAGTAGTCGACCCCGCCAGAAATAATCTATCATATCGCTGGAATACCCAAAGCAACACATGGTATAAAATATCAGAAGTAGCAATTAATCAGTTTACCAATACAACTTTAGGAACTATTAAAGGTTCTGCTTCAGATGGCGAGGTACAAGCTAATTCAGACGGCACCGGATCAGTTACTGGGTGGGACACCGTCAAGGCCAATATTACTACATTACAAGAAAATGCTTTATCCAACCTACGGCCAGTAGCCACTGCTGATGCATTAAACCTAGAATTAATTAATCAGAATTCGGCGATTAAGAACAATGTGGCGATACCAATTGCTGGGAATGCACGAGCAGGAATTATTAATGCAAACACTTTTAATACTATTCAAACCGCATCCGCCGCATTAAACACAATGAAACCCGAAAGATATTCACACTTCTTTCAATGGAATAGAGTAAATTTTTCTAAAGCTGACGAAACTGTTGATATTGGCACTATTAACATATCAGACGAAAACAATAATCCTTTAGTAGAACTACGTGTTCATTTATCCCATCACTATAGCAGCGGGTCAACACAGGCTTATAATTATGCTGGCATAGCTTATCAGTCGGGAAACTACCTAATTAATCCAAAAAATAGTTATTTATCTTATAACGAAGGATATTGGGACGGCGGTAATATTGCAGTTGGTAATATAGTAATAAGATCAAATAACGAAAATAGTTCAATTGCTAATGACAAAGGTTCTAAATGGTGGAAGACTGACGCATACAAAATCTCTAGCGGAAGTGCAACAGAAATGGCGGTCCCTTTAGAAACTATGACTATTGCCATTTATAACGAAAATTTAATTAATATTTCGAGCTCTGGAAGCGAAAAAGTGAAATTGAGACTTGAATTAACTACTCCCAATGTTGCATTCAATTGGCTAATTCGACCTTCCAATACAACCCCAGAAACACTGAGTCGTAATGGCGGCAGACCATCAGCCTAAGATGAGGCAAGGGCTTAAATAGCCCTAACTATTTACCTTTCCTATGAACCATGATCACCTACCACAGGTTTTAAACTCTCCATGGTTCATATCTTTATTTTTAATCCTCCGCTAAGAATGCGTCCTGACAATCATAGACCCAAACTTCCTCATC
>ULPC01050068.1_pt1 | contig 11194 bp, 7 predicted proteins | sample 1953181 | NCBI WGS metagenome assembly ULPC01 (sample SAMEA4835620, study PRJEB28245) | human gut metagenome | biome: gut microbiome; material: fecal sample | place: Denmark | collected 2008
AGTCACTGCCCTGTGTCCTAATATTGCCGATATTGATTCTGAGATTATTGACCTGTCCATGAAAACTGCCAGAGCGCGTATAGAAGCCGATTCATCGGACACGGATACTGATGAACTGGCTTCCAGCCTTAAGTCACTTAACGAACGAAAAGTGGCTGCTCTGGCTTCAATAGGCAAGCCTGCTGATTATCTTGATGATATATTTACATGTCCTTACTGCAAGGATTCCGGTTATGTCGACGGTAAGCGCTGCATATGTTTTAATAAGAAGGCTATTGACCTTATATATAAGGACTCTAATCTCAAGAATATAACTGCTGATGAGAATTTTGATACATTTTCTCTTAGCTGGTACAACAACACTGATGTTGATCCTGCAACAGGGCTCACACCTTATATTAATATGCAGAAAGTTCTCAAAGTATGTCACGATTTCGTTGATAACTTTGATAATACATTTTCTAATCTTTTGTTTATCGGACAGACCGGTGTTGGTAAGACTTTTCTTTCTAACTGTATTGCAAGGGCGCTTATGGACTCATGCCACAGTATTATTTATCTTACTGCTGGTGAGTTCTTTGACTCATTCAAGAGCGATGATTTTAAGGAATTTGGAAGTTCCAAGTTTGACACTTCATTTTTTGTTGAGTGTGACCTTCTTATTATTGACGACCTTGGAACAGAGAAAGCTTCAGATTATAATTTTTCTAATCTGTTTAATACTATTAATGAAAGGCTTCTTAGAAGAAAGAGTATTATTATATCTTCTAACCTTGAGATGCCTGATATTGAGACAAGGTACTCACAGAGAATTTTCTCAAGACTTGTAAGTGCCTATTCAATTTTAAGACTCTTTGGAGATGATATCCGCTGTATGAAGAAATTATCACCAACTAAAAGGTCTTAACGATTATTTATGTCAAATATATCATTGACTTATTTCGCGTCAATGTTTATATTTTTATATGTATGTTTAATTATTATACTTTTATGGAGGATTATTTATTATGCCACGTGATGAAAGACACACAGAAACTATTCCCTACGGAACTTTAGGTATTATCCCATTAGCAAGCTGCACTGAAATGGGTAAGAAAGTTGACGAGTACCTTGTAAAGTGGAGAGAGCAGCGTCAGAATGAGAATACTTCTACCCTTAATTTTGCAGGATATAAGAGAGACAGTTATATTGTTAACGCTAAGACTCCTAGATTCGGTTCAGGAGAAGGAAAGGGCGTTCTTGTAGATTCTGTCCGTGGTCATGACTTATATATTATGCTTGATGTCTGCAACTACAGCCTTGAATATACTGTTTGCGGTTTCAAGAACCATATGTCTCCTGATGATCACTATGCTGACCTCAAGAGAGTTATTGCTGCTGCAGGTGGTAAGGCAAGAAGAATTAATGTAATCATGCCTTTCCTTTATGAATCAAGACAGCACAAGAGAACAGGAAGAGAATCTCTTGACTGTGCACTTATGCTTCAGGAACTTACAGATATGGGCGTTGAGAATATTATTACTTTCGATGCACATGACCCTAGAGTACACAATGCTATTCCTCTTAAGGGATTTGAATCTGTATCATGCACATACCAGTTTATCAAGTATCTCCTTCTTAATGTGGACGACCTTCACATCGACAGCGAGCATATGATGGTTATCAGCCCGGATGAAGGTGGTATGGGACGTGCTGTTTACTTTGCTAACGTTCTTGGTCTTGATATGGGTATGTTCTATAAGAGAAGAGATTACACTAAGATTGTTAATGGACGTAATCCTATCGTTGCACATGAGTTCCTTGGAACTAATGTTGAAGGCAAGGATGTCGTTATCATTGATGATATGATTTCTTCTGGTGAAAGTATGATTGATGTTGCTTCTGAGCTTAAGAAGCGTGGTGCAAGCAGAGTATTCTGTGCAACTACATTCGGTCTTTTCACTAACGGATTCAAGAAATTTGATGAAGCATATGAGAATGGTATTATCGACAGAATCCTTACAACTAACCTTGTGTACCAGCCAACAGAGCTTCTCTCTAAGCCTTGGTACATCAATGTTGATATGAGCAAATACATGGCTCTTCTTATTGATACACTTAACCATGATTCTTCAATCAGCAACCTCTTAAGCCCTGTTGAAAGAATCCAGCAGAGAGTTAAAGAATATAACGAACTTCATTACGGTAAGTAATTCAAGTAATATTTATACTAAAAACCGGAACTTGACTAATTGTCGGGTTCCGGTTTTTTATCTTAATTCTTAATCTAATTCACTTCCTATCTGCAAGTAACCTTTTGAATAATTCCATGTTCCATCTTCATTCTGCTTATATACACGAAGCACCTGTAATCCTTGGTCTTTCGGCTCTATTGTATTGATGATATCGCCTTTACCTCCTATTTCATATCTGGTTCCTTTATCTGTGGTAATGATTATTTCAAATACAAATGTTTTTGATAGTTTATCGCCCCTTATCTTTCCACCACCACCTGCTCGTGCAAAATGCTCTGTTTCAAAATCTGTCTCAAGCGTTTCTATTTCTCCGTCTATATATTCATATATCTTGTCTACTGCTGTCTCTTTCCCCGGCTGCAGCCTTTCGCAGAACTGTTCTTTTAGCTGTTCACTGTCATGATTCTTTATGGCATCATAGACATTTTCTGCCATATCCTTTGTTTGTCGTAATGGTGACTTACTGGTATTATTACTTTTTACTCCGCATGCTGTTATATTGAAAATCATACATATAACCATTAATGTTATTATCAATATCTTTTTCATAAGTAATGCAATCTCCTTAGTAAACCTACCATTTCATCATATTTAGCAACTTTAGTAGGTCTTTTCACATTGTTAATTGTTTTACAATGCTTCTTCCCAACCTAAAAGCCTACTAAACAAACACTATTCACACTTTTAGTAGGTCTTTTTCTTATATATCTACAGCATCAAACAGTTTTAGTTAGCAAAAAAGCCCACTATTCGGACACATATCATCAACTTAGTAGGTCTTTTTCTTTATTCTCATTAATTCTCCTCGGAATTTTCTTGCAATTAACCTACCATTTCATTATATTTAGCAACTTTAGTAGGTTTTCCCTGCTATGCATTAATTTCGTGTGCCATTTGACACTAGCTACAATTATTTTCAAGTCTCTGCTAAAACAAAAAAAGGCTGCATTTAAGAAACATTTCCTAAATGCAACCGAACCATCATAGCATTAGCCTTAGACTTCTAGTTTTGTGCCCTTATATTTCTATAAGTTTACCCCACTAAAATTTATCATACAATCCACTTTTCTGCAAGTATTATTTTATTTACATCTACGATATATCTGCAATTAATAACCTAAGATATCCCCTCTAGTCTCTGCCGGCTTATCTGTATCTGCCCGGCTTTCACTTCCACCTGCCGTACTATCCTGTCTGGTACCTGCAGTTGCATCATTATCCCTTGCCGTGCCTGTTTCCATCTGACTTGGCGACTGGATCTGACTGCCCTTCTGCGTCTGTGTTACTGACTGTGTCTCACTGACTGACTGCGTTTCTGTCTGTGTTTCACTTACAGATTCAGTTTCTGTCTCCTTATTATCTGACTTCTGTCTGTACTTAGGGAAATCCTTCTTTGCCAGAGCCTTATGTGAATCCTGCATAAACTGCCTGAATATATCCTTTGTATGACTCTGTGGGATTGATGCAGGATAATCATATCCCTGCCATACAGCCACTGTATAATAAGCACTGTATCCACAGAACCATGAATCATAATTAGAGTTCGTTGTTCCAGTCTTTCCGGCAACAATTGCATTATCTGGTGCTGCCCCGCGTCCTGTTCCTTCATTCACAGCAGTTTCAAGCATATCCGTCATCATCCTGCACGATTCAGCATCATATATCTTCTGCCCCCTGCCAGATGAATCATATACTATTCTTCCTCTTGTATCCTTTATCTGGGATACACATGTAACTCTTCTGTACTCGCCCTCATTAGCTATTGTTGCATACGCACCTGCCATCTCCTCTGTTGACACACCATATGTGAAGCCGCCTATGGCAATCGCATTGTATTCTTTATCCATCCATACTTTATGAAATCCCTGATTGAGAAGATATGAACTGCCAGCCTTAGGTGTAAGTTCTTTAAGTACATTCCATGCAACTGTGTTTCGTGAAAGACTTACCGCTGTTCTTAATGTAATGCTTCCCATATATGTTCCATCTGCATTCTTCGGACCATCCTGAATGTATTCATCCTGAACTATGGTGTCAGGTGTATTGCCCTTTTCAAGATACGGAACATAATCTATCACAGGCTTGATGGAGCTTCCGGGCTGTCTGTAGCTCTGATATGCCCTGTTAAGAGTATATCCATCTAAATCCTGAGTTCTTGAACCGACAATAGCCACTACATTTCCTGTTGAATTGTCAATACAGGTAGCTGCTGCCTGCATTTCATACACTCCGTCTTTTTCTGCGGTATATCCTTTAAGATTATCATCAACAGCATCCTGAAGCATCTGCTGTACATCCATGTTGATACTTGTGTATACCTTGTATCCTCCAGAAAGCAGTTTCTGCTGAAACAGCGTATAACTGTTCTCATATATTTCCTTATACTGCTCATAATCATCATCATTGTTAAAATTCGTTCTGAACACAAAACCATTTGCCTGCATCATGCTCTCTGTCGCACAATGCCTTGCATATGTCTCGACAGAATTGTTCTTTGAAACCTCGGGCTGCTGTGCAAGCACCACCTGTGTATCCAGTGCCGTATAATAATCCATTGAATTGACCATGTCATTCTCATACAGCTTTCCAAGTATAAGGTCTCTTCTGCCAACTGTATTGTCATAATTCGTCAATGGATTATATCTCGTAGGATTATTAGGGATTGCTGCTATAAATACCTGCTCTGCAAGTGTAAGTTCACTGACCTCTTTATCAAAATACCCTCTTGCAGCGGCTCCAACTCCATAATATCCATTGCTGAAATATATGTTGTTTAAGTAGAATTCAAGAATCTGATCCTTTGTATATTTCTTTTCCAGATCCCATGCCACAAATATTTCTTTTACCTTTCTCTGCCAGGTAACTTCCTGACTTAAGAATATATTCTTTGCAAGCTGCTGCGTTATTGTACTTGCACCCTGAACAATTTCATCATTCTCTGTATTAGCTATCACAGCCCTTATTATAGCCTTGAAATCAATTCCTTTATGTTTATAAAAGTCTTTATCTTCCATAACAACAAAAGATTTCTGTAATGTATCCGGTATCTGACCTATATCAACATAATACATATCCTTTGACTCACGCATGGTACACAGCTCGTTGCCATCAGTATCATATATAACTGTTGTTCCTGATGCCATAAATGTGTCTAAGGAACTTTTATTTACAAGCTCCTTAGCCTCCTGCGCAAGCTTTATTATCTTTACTATCTTTGGTGAAAATATTGCAAGTGTTGTAACAAATGCCAGCAATAATGTAAGAAGTATCAGCCTTCTTATTAATCTGCGTCTTCTTTTCTTTTTTGATAATTTCTTCTTCGCCATAATATTCAATCCCTGTGCATATCATCACTTATAATAGGTTACATATATATTGCCGCCCTGAGAAAACATTTTTCCAGCATCATTCATAGACATAGTCTTTACTGAACCGGATGATGATTCAATATATGCTATTTCACTTGAATTATATGCAGTAATGATTATATATTCGTCTTCTCCGGTCTTTGCTATCACAAGACTTCCTTCTCCGACATAGCTTAATGCCTTCTCACATGTTATTCCTGTAAGACTTATTCCATGTACTCCGCTTATCATGTTCATTGTCTGCACTGCTGTATACCCCTGTTCCATGTAAGCCGCGGCATTATAATCAGCCCCAAGATAATTACATACTGTTGTAACTGCATTTTCAAGAGAACTTCCACCCATAACCGGCGAAACCCCGTCTATTGATGCCTGTGTGCTTCTGTACCGTTTCCACACAGACTTTGAATCACAATCCACAACTGTTCCATATGTGTCATATGCAAGAGTTATTGCTGATTCAAGCTGTGTCTTGCTTCCCTGGAATGTTCCGTATCCATATACATAATACCTTCCATCCCATGTAAATTCATCTTCAAGTTCCAGACTTGTATTGTCTTTAAATATAATCTCGCCTGAAGTTCTGTAACTAACAGATATATCATTTACCTTGGTTATAAGGTCAATATATAATTCCTGTTTCCTTGCGTCTGTGCTTATTGTATCAGCCTTTACAACATTTTCAACAACATTCTCATCCTTATTGATAAGCTGGTCTATGCTCGTTGACACATAACCACTTCCTGACTTCACTATTCTTGTAAGCGTAATTCTCTTGCCTTCAACCTCTGTATCAGATACATATATATCAGGCTGTTCATATTGTTTAATAATATTATAATCAACATCCATAATACCGACTTTGTACATTGCATATGTTCTGCTGCCATCTGCATCTGATACAATATCTTCCTTATGAGCCATTCCATATATAAAGTCCGAATCGATATATCCAAGCGGTCTTAATGTATCTGCCTCATCTGCCTTTAACTCATAAGCGCTGTCGTTACTCATATTAAGAACTCTTATCGTATCAGTGTTGCATATATCACCTGACACACTATATGCTATGGCATCTCCGGCATCTGATACAGCATATGAATTCTCTTTAAGTCCTGTTATCTCTGTCATGACCTCTTTACTTACAAGGTCTACAGAATACAGAGTCTCATCTATAAGTATATAGAATTTGTCGTTAGAAACATAAGAAACGCCACCAACATTCTGTGTGAGAATGTTATAAGGAATCGCCATTGGAATGAACAGTCTTTCAGTAACATCATTATCTGAATATGAATATCTGCATAAAGATACGCCAACCTGTCCTTCATGCTCTCCTCTGTTCATATATCCTGATACTAAAAATGTTGCATCTCCGTTATCTTCTATTTTCATTATCTTAATGTTATGGGCATCATAACCTTCTCTTACAGAATCAGTCTCCTCACCCTTGAACGAAAATACTCTCGTAAATGTCTGTGAACTGCTGTTAAAACACCACAGTGAACCCTGATTAACAAAATAGGTATATATTCCCTTTTCATCAGATGCACAATTAACATCTGTTGAAGAATTAATTCCAAGATTAATCTTCGCCGTTGAAGTCAGGTCGTTCCTTGCGTCAAATACCTGATTCATCTCCCTCTCGAAATTAAGAAGATAGAAACCACTGTTAGTCTGCCGTATTCTATAATACTCACTTACTGTATATGTATCACTTGATGAATAATCATTTGCTGCTCCAACTCTGTAACTAAGTCTTAATATTGCCACATCATCATCAACTGATATAACCTCCGGCATAATATCACTCTCTACATATGGGTCAAGGTCTCCCCAGCCGACCTGGCTTAATGAGCAGTTAATATTTACCTTTCCATAATTAGTGTTATCGCCTGAACTTGAAGTTTCAAGATATCCGGCTATGTCCTTAAGTCTGCTGTCATCAAATGTACACGCATTGAAATCCATGACAAAATCAAGCTTTTTCTGAAGGTCATAATCCACTCCATAAACAATTCTTGTGTAATAATATACTGCCTCATGCTTCTTTGTCTTAAGCACAATCTCAAGCGCATACTCTTTCCCGGTATCAAGAAGATTCTTTATGTTAAATGTAACATTTATACTGCTGCCTGCATTATCATAATCACTAACCTCAGTATTCTCGATAAGCGACTTATCCTCTAAAGAACGGATTTTGTATGCCACACCTTCAATATCTTCTCCGTATGTATTAATTGTAACTGTCAGCTTTCTGTCCTTTGCAACAGGTGTAATATTGCCATAAAACAATGTTGAATCCAGCTCCGAAGTGTAACCATGAAGCGCATTATACTGTGTACCTGCCTCTGTATCCATTGCAACTGTTGGAAGAGTTGCATCTGCCATAGTGGTTGCTGACGGCATTATCTGTTCGAATTTCATTGATATAAATGTTATGATAACCGTAACTAAAAATATAACTCCAAGTATAAAATACTTAGAACCTGATATACTATAATTCCTGATTCTTTTCAATTTAATCCTCCAAAAGCTTCTTTAGCGTAAGGTCAATATTAAGCACCCTGCTCATATTCTGTACTTCCTCATAAGCCTTAGCATCAGGCTTTCCAGTCTTAACAGCTCTTATAAGCAGATTCTTTGGTGTATGCTCCATGTCTATGAATTCGAGTATCTGTGTCTGGTAACCCTTAGATTCTAAAAGCTTTGCCCTTGCACCATCTGTCGCTATTGCTGCAAATCTTTCCTTTAAGATTCCATAATCCATGACAGGTGAAAGAGTTGCATCTGCAATTGTTCTGTTTGCCTCATGCTGACAGCAAGGCACAGAAAGTATAACCTTCGCACCCCATTTTACTGCTTTGGCGAGTGCATAATCTGTAGCCGTATCACATGCATGAAGTGTTACAACCATGTCTACAGACTCAACACCCTTGTAAGAAGCAATATCTCCCTCATAGAAATCCAGCTTGTCATAGCCGTATCTGGTTCTTAACTGATTGCAGTGCTCTATTACATCCTTCTTTAAGTCAAGGCCGATTATCCTGATATTATACCCCTTAAGTACCTTGAGATAATAATACATTGCAAATGTAAGATATGATTTTCCACATCCAAAATCAATTATTGTCTGTTCTTTATCCTTATCTAACTGTGGCAGAATATCCTCTATAAATTCAAGGAATCTATTAATCTGCCTGAACTTATCATATCTTGTTCTTACAATTGCCCCCTCTTTAGTCATAACTCCAAGATCAACAAGAAAATCCACCTTCTCGCCCTCTTTAAGAATATATGTCTTGGTTCTGTTGTGTGACATATCCTTCTGACTCTTTATCTGTGCAAGCCTTTTATACTTACAGGTACATGCGCCCTTCTTTGAACTAAGCACCGTGGCAGTCGCATCTGTCATATTAAACTGCGCCTGTTTAAATGTGTTCTCCATATATTCTGTAATTCTTGTCTTAATCTCTTCTTCTGAATAATTGGTGTGAAGCACTTTTCTTCCCACGAATTCTGATGCCTGATATTTTATCTCATCCTTAAGCTGTACCGGACGAATCTTAACCCTCATCACATCTTCTTCATTCTTTACCTTCTGTCCGCTTATTGTAAGATCAATAAGCCTGTCATTAATACATTTATCTAAAAGCTCTTTTAATTCCATATCTGCCTCATCTTTTCTTGATTTATCCTCTGGATATACATGGTTATTTTAATCTCTTTAGACAAAAACCACAATAGCAAGTTTTATGCCTTAAAAATCATCATCAGAAATCCTCATTATATATCGGTGTTGAAAGCTGTATATCCGTCACTCCCCTTGTCTCGTCATAATTCATTGTTATATTAACATTTATCTTGTTCTTTCCTATACTTACAGAATCCTTAACGCTTTTAGCGTAAGCATACACAACATATGAATCCTGTATCTGTCCCGTAGTCACAGTCTTTGCACCCAGCATCTTAAGCATCCTGCCGCTGACCTCGCTCTTATCATACTGTGACATATCCCCGGCTATGCTTCCTTTCATGCTGACTGTTACATGAGTATCTATTCCATATTCCTCTAACACCTGTTTCATCAGCTTTTCATAATCTGAAGTGCTCTCAAATCCCTTATATAGTTCTATATCAGTTATAAAATATTCTCCTGTACTGCTCTTTTTTATTGATATATCTGCGCTGCCATTAACTGATTGCTGTGTAAGATATATTCCTGTTTCATCCTCCGTTATATTATATCTGTTAAGCCCCAGAGCCTTTGCCATCTGTGTCATCATAAGTTTCTTTGCAGTATCCGACATTCCATTGTCAAGCTTTCCTGTCGCTGATATGTCGGCACTTATATCATAGTACACATTTTCACAAAATGTATCTACAACATCCATTGTCTCACCCTTTATGCCCTTGTATACAAGTCTGCCGGCAAATACTGCCCATATAATTACTGCGGCTGCTATCATCAGCCTCTGAAATCTATATATCTTCACCATATAAAAAACCTCCCATCACCTGAAATATTCCCAGATAATGGAAGGTTTATACATATTATTTAATTAACAGCCTTAATTCTCGCAAGTGATCTCTTAAGCGCTGTCTCTGCTCTTACCATATCCAGATTAGAATCATGGCTGGCAAGTCTCTTTTCAGCTCGCAGTCTCGCCTCGTTAGCTCTTTCTACATCGATTTCATCTGACCATTCTGCCACCTCAGCAAGAATAGTTATCTTATCCTTGAGAATCTCTATAATTCCACCGTGTACCGCAGCTTTCTTTACATCATTACCATTGTGTATGCTAAGAACACAAGGAACAACAACTGCAGTAAGCGGAATATGTCCCGGATAAACACCTATATCGCCTTCACTGGTAGAAAGTTCAACAAATGTAGCGTCATCATGGTAGAAAACTCTGTCCGGCGTATTAACCAGAAGCTTTATTGTCTGTAAATCTGCCATTACAACCTCTTTTCTACTTCTCTACCTTAGCTAAAACATCATCAATTCCACCACAGTTAAGGAAGTAACTCTCTGGAATGTCATCATACTTTCCTTCGATAATTTCCTTGAAGCCCTGAATAGTCTCACTTACAGGAACATATCTTCCTTCAAGACCAGTAAACTGTCCTGCAACGAAGAATGGCTGTGATAAGAATCTCTGAACCTTTCTTGCTCTTGAAACAACAAGCTTATCATCCTCTGAAAGCTCGTCCATACCAAGGATAGCGATGATATCCTGTAATTCTTTGTATTTCTGTAAGATTTCCTGAACTGATCTTGCAACCTTGTAATGCTCCTCACCAACAATTCTTGGATCAAGAATTCTTGACGTAGACTCTAACGGGTCAACGGCTGGATAGATACCAAGCTCAACGATTGATCTTGAAAGAACTGTAGTAGCATCCAGATGTGCAAATGTTGTAGCCGGAGCCGGGTCAGTAAGGTCATCGGCTGGTACATATACAGCCTGAACAGATGTAATAGATCCGTTCTTGGTAGATGTGATTCTCTCCTGAAGAGCACCCATCTCTGTCTGTAATGTTGGCTGATAACCAACGGCTGAAGGCATACGTCCAAGAAGTGCTGAA
>ULPC01034038.1_pt1 | contig 11161 bp, 11 predicted proteins | sample 1953181 | NCBI WGS metagenome assembly ULPC01 (sample SAMEA4835620, study PRJEB28245) | human gut metagenome | biome: gut microbiome; material: fecal sample | place: Denmark | collected 2008
TGCTATTCCTCCTTTTAATTTTTAATTTTATTGTTTTAATGTTACTGTTATAGTATTTATATAACCAGCACTTGAATCATATGACATAACCACATTATATTTAGCACTTGATTGAATTTGAGATGTTGATGTTAAATTTGTTTGTCCTAATTTCATAGTAACACTTCTTCCATTACCAGCTGCTGTATCACTAGCATTACTAGCTAAAACTTCAGTTATCATTGATTTTACAACAGCACCTGTTTGATCTCCTTCATACTTTAAAAGAGAGTTATTAAAAGTAGAAATTTCTGCTTTAGAAAAACCACTATCATTTACAACATTTTGTGCTTGTGAGAATATGTATATTCCCAATGAAATTAATAATATAGCTAATAATATAGCTCCTGCAATAATTAATGCTTTTGATGCATTTTCCATTTTTTCTTCCTCCTTTATTTTTTATAAATTTAAAATATTAAAAACTAATTTAGCTTGTTGTTTGTTCAAACAACATATATTTTACTTGATTTGTAGAAGTATGATACTTTATATCTACACATTTAAATTTTATATTCCCGTAATAACTAATAAATTTTTGAATTCCGCTATTATAGAAATTTTCCATTTTATAGATTGTATCATCATCTAACATTTTTATTTCTATATTAATTGAATTTTTATCATTGTTTTGATAAATTCCTTTATTGTTTTTTTCTACTTCATTTTTTTCATTCCTGTCTACCGCTCTATTAATTACTGTTGCTAATTCTGAGCCATAGACTTCTTCATTTAAATATTTTTCAAATGATAAATTTGCTTTTTTTGATGTGTTATAATTTGCTTTGTATGTTATATACATTGCAAATATTGCACATACAATAAGTATTATTGTTATAAAAAATATAGCTATTTTTTTCATTTTTTTCCTTTTCTTATAATATTATTTTTTAGTCATCATTTTCTTGTTTAAATTGAATTTTCCAAATTCTTCCATTATTGTGATAACTTAGTATTTTACAATTATATCTATATTGTACACCAATTAATGTTTCACTTTCTAATTCTCTTTTTGGAATATAACTGTTATTATTATCTGTTAGTTTTGTATTATTTAAAAATACTTCTACAATATAATTTGAATCATTATCATAATATTTATTATTTTCTATTGCAAAATTTGTAATTGTAATTAAATCATGAACGGTAAGTTTATTATTATTTTCATAAGAAGTGAATTTTGCATTAAATTGGTCTATTTGCTTTTTTGCATTTTGTGTATGTATACCTTCTGAAGTTTTTCCAAAAGATACAAATAAGTAAACTGCTAAAGATATTATTAATACACCTATTAGGACTCCAGCTGCCATAATTAATGCTTTTGATGCATTTTCCATAAATTCACCTCTTAATTCTTAAATTCAAATGATATTTTTTTAACTTGTCCGTTATCATGATATTCTACATTTAAAGGTTTGAAAGTTGAACTTTTAAATTCGGAATATTCTCTATATTGTTCTATTTCGCTTAAAGATATTGTGTTTCCTGAATTATTTTTTACTACTTTGCCAACAACTTCTTTCATTTTTATTTCATATTGATTTTCTTCTTTGGCTTGTTTTAATGTATCATAATTTGCAGATAATTTATTCATTGCTGATAAAGTATATGTATTTTCCATTGCTCTAAAATTATTTAAATCTGTTGAAAAAATTGTATTATCACTATTTATAGTGTATGTGTCTTTTGTAAATAATGAAGTTACATTTCTAACTCCATATTTACTTTTAAAGTTCTTCATATTGATATCTACAGTAATTTTTTTTGTATAATCAACAGAATTTCCAACATTTTCTTTTATGTTGTAATCAATTACTTTATTAACTACTGATATTAATTCATAACCTTTTATATCATCATATGTATATTTTAAATATTCTTTATTAAATTCTGTAAGTTGTTGTGTTTTTTCAGAAGTAGTTTCGCTTTTTTGATAGTATGATAATTGGTTAAACATAAGTACTAGCGCCCCAATAACAAGTAGTGCAATTAATACTCCACCTGCCATTAGTAATGCTTTTGATGCATTTTCCATAAGCTTTAAGTCCTCCTTCTAAAAACTTGTTGATGACATTTGGCTGAAGGTTGATGACATTGATGTAAGTCCTATAAATACTAATGGTATTATTAAGTAACCTACAAATAAGCATACCATAGGAGCAAATCCTATTACTTTTCCAACCATTGCTTTTTTGCTTATTAGCCTTGCATTTGATTCTTTTCTTTTTTCTCTGTAGTAATCTCTTTCTGCGTCTAATTCATCAAATGCATCTTTAATTGGTATTTTTTCTACAGCTGCTTGCATACTTTCTACTATCCTTATTAGTGGCATATATGATATTGAATTTTTTAATTCTTCTAATGCCTCCCATGCACCTGCTTCATAGTTGTTTACACATTTTGTTATTTGGCTCTTGAAGATATTTGAATATCTTTCTAGCCATTCTAGTATAATTTCTACGTTTACTCTTTCTATTCTCATTAACATTAGTATAATTGTTTGGAATTGCATTACTTCGTCTTCCATTTCTAATTGCCTCATTTTTACTTGGAACATTAAAATCCATTCTTGAGACATATAACCTAGTATTCCAAATACAAATGCTAATAGTAATTCGAACCATTGTAAATATTCGCTATTTACAACTTGGATTTTTCCATATATTCTTTCGGTTGCTTTTTTTATTTCTTTGTCTGTTGCATCTTGATAATATTTTGAGTTTTTTATTGCTCTTTCTACGTCTTTTTCTGTTGTTTTTAATTTACCTCTAAACATATCTAAGAAAATATTATCTTGTTTTGTTAATTCGATTGCTTTTTGTTCATCTTTTGAACTCATTCCGCCCATCAGGTTATAATCTGTTGTCGGCTGTGTGTATTCATAATCAATTGCCACTCGGTGCAATTGTACAAATACCAGTAATGATACACAAAATGTTACAATTGCTATACAAATTCTGTTTACATATACCCATTCCATTTTTAATGGTGATGCTGCATCTGTTAATAAATCTGTCATTTTTTTGTAATCTTTTGTTCCATCTTTTGGTATAAATAAATCTATTATTTTCTTTGCAAATTTATTTTTATATACTTTTGCTTGCCATGGATTTTGTGTATTTTGTGTACTTGTATTTACAGAACCATTATCTTTTAGTTTTCTTACTAATACATAAGATATGAATGTTATTACAAGTATTAATATTTGTACTATTATTCCTGATTTTCCATTGTACCAACTTCTAACAAATGAGAAGTTTGATATTGCCCAATTTTTTAGTGGTTCTAAGAATAATACTGGTGCTATTGAAATTAATGACAAACTTCTAAATACATAGTTTAATTTATCTCTTTTTAAAATCTCAATTTGCATTTCTTGTGTTATGTTATCAACATTTTTTAAGTATAATGATGCACCATCTACTTTTCTATCACCAAATTCTTTGGTTAGATATGATAATCCCGCAAATTCTTTTAAGAAGTTGTTTGGTGCTACATCATAATATTTTTCTAGTTCTGTTTCAGGATCATCTGAAATTAATATATCATAAATTTTTTCTCCTTGTCTTGATACATCTTTTTCATCATCTTGTGATACTTGGTAAATCGCTTCTTCTACCATGTTGTACTCATGGTAAGCATGTCTTATTTCTGAAAAGAAATCAATTTGTTGTACTAATAAAGCGTCATCTTTTTTATCAACAGAACTATCTATTAATATATCTACCATAAATAGTTCAAATATTAATAATATGAACATTAATAAGTAGTTTGTTTTTGTTAAAAGTATTGTTAATATTACAATTGGAAGTAATATTACAAGTGACTTTGTTATTATTTTGGCAGAATCTCTTCTGGTTGCATATTCATCTTGGATATTTATAATTTCTAGTTTTCTTCTTAATTTTAATATATATCTTTTTAGAAATGGTATTTTTCTATAGAATAGATATAATTTTTGAAAGAGTATTTCTGTAGAAAAACTATTGGTTTTTGTTCCTTGTTGTAATTTCTGTATTTTTTTGTACTCGGATTTTTGCATTTTTTTTGATAATAAATAATATGCTAATATTATTAAAACAAATAATCCTGCAGAGCCCCCCATCATTATATATATTATTTGATTTGACACTTGCTATCACCTCCCAGTTATGTTGTTATATTTTATCAACTTTTGGTTTTCTTCCTCTTTTTTTAGGTTTATCTTCTGTTTCTTCTATTTTTACATTATTTGCAGATACTGCTACTGTTTCTGGAGTTTTTGCTTTTTTCCAATGTCTTTCTATAAATCTGTCGAATTCTTCTGCATCTGTTTCATCCATATTGTCTCTCATTCCTCTAAGGTTTTCATCTGTTATTGGATTTGTTATTACATATTCTCCATCAACAAATTCTACTATGTTTCTGTATGTATATAATTGTTTGTCTGTAACTTTTGCAAAGTAATGTGTTGCATTGTCGAAGAATTTATCGAATTTTCCTTCTAGTGTTTTTTCGTTTCTGTGGTCAAATGTATATTCATTTTTGTTTTCCAATGGTATACATTCTGTAATTCTTTCTATATATCTTTTTCCTCTAAAGTCTTTTACTTGGTGAACGTCAAAGTTTAATACTTGTACAACTTGTTCTTCTGCTGTTTTTTCATCTTTGAATACACCTGTTCTTAACATTGAATTTCTTAGTGCTGTTACTAAGTTTGGAAATGTTTTTGCGTGGTGAGTAAATAATGTAAATTTTGATGCAACTTGAGCCGCTTGTATCATCCAAGATGCTACGGGGTCTGTTGCAACCTCACCTATGATGTTTACAGAACCGTCAGTTTTCTTTTGAACATCTAATCCTTCTTGTCCAGATATTGTATCTGTTTCACGGAATGTTAAGATGTTTCTTGTTGGGTATATTTTTCTTAAATGTAATTCGAAAGCTGTTTCTTGAACCCTTATGTTCATTGTTTCGTATATATTTTCTATCATTCCCATTAAAAGTGTTGTTTTACCAGAACCTTGTTCACCAGTGATTGCTGTGATTCTTGCACCTTTTACTAAGAATTTTAATAGTTCTATAACTTCTTCTTTTCCTGGGTCTCTTACTAATTGTTCTAGGGTTGCTCTTTTAACATCGAACTTTCTTACGAAGAATGCCCATGTTTCTGAGAAGCTTGGTCTTACAACAACTACACGAGAACCGTCTTTCATTTCATTGATTTTATAACCATTTGTATCTGATAATTGTCCTGGGTTATTGTATTTATATATGTTTTGACATACTCTTTTTAATTCTGCTTCTGTACCAAAACTTAAGAATGCTAAACGTATTGATTTACCTTGGAAGAAAATCCAAATACTGTCACATGCTCTTGGTACTCTATGTTCTGATATTTGTGTTAAGTAATCTGTGTCTGATGTTTGTGCTACTTGGCTTAAGAAGCTTTCTGGCAAACCAGATACACCACCAGATACACCATCTATATTCATATCTCTCACTTCATCAATACTACTATAGCCTTTGTAGTGTTGATAAATTCTTTGAACAACTATTGATAATTTATCTGAAAAACTTAATTGTAAATTTTCTTTTTCATATATATCTTCTATTTCTTGTGCTGTTATAACATATGATGGTTTTGTGTCACCTTCCATATATTTTAATACGGCTAAATCATATTTTTTTATTAACTCTGTTAAAGCCTCATATCCAAATTCTTTTTTATAAGCATAAAGCAATATGTCAAATTTATCTTGAGCTGTTAATAAAGATGGTACATCAAATGGTATTGCTTTTGATATATTTGTTTCATTTATTCCATATTCTTGTGAAAGTAAATCAAATATTAATTCTTTTACATATTTTTTATCGTTGACATCACCATATGTACAACCTTTTAAAGCTTTCTTTAATTCGTATTTTTTATTTTTTCTTCTTTTTAGTTCTTCTTCTGAAAGACCTATGTCATAAAGGTTGACTTTTGTTATTTCATCAAGTCTTTTTTTAACAAAGTCTTGCATTTGTTCTAAGTCGTATGTTTTGTCTTCTTTTACTATTTCTTCTTCAACTGGTTCTTTTTCTTTTTTCTTTATATAGTAAACTATTGCTCCTATTGCTGCAACTAGAACAACTATAACTAGTAATATGTTTGTTATTGACATTTGCTCTTTCCCCTTTCTACATTATTGTTTGTAACTCTTGTAATCTGTATATAATGTTTTCTGAAGCTCTTTTTATTTCTTCCATAAAAATTGCATTTCTATCATCCAAATCATACATTTTTTTTAATTTTAAAAATAAATCTGGTACACCTGCCTCGTTACAAGCTTCAAAGTATAATGTGTTATATGGTACTGTTAGTACTTTATTTTTTTCTCCTAGATATCTTGTTATGTTTTTCACATTATATTTTGAATACTTATCATATCTTCCTATTAATAATAATGTTCGAGGTGATTTTAGTAATTTGTTGTTTTCTTTATTTTCTTTTAATTCTTTTAAACTTTTATAATTTTGACTCGAATTTAATATTATTAAATCTGATTGATCTATTATTTGTTCTCTTATGTCTTGATTTAAGTTGTAATCTAAATCCACAAAAACTTTATCATAATATTGATTTGCAATTTTTACAATTTCAACATACTCATCTGCTATTTCTATAGGAGAACTTTGTACTTTTTCTTCTATATTTTGATTGCTTTCACTTTTGTTTTTCCCCAATAAAACTTCTAATCTGTCTTTAAATACTACTTTTGTGTAGTTTGTTATCATATCTGGATTTAATTTATTACTACGTAACATTTTAGCAAGGCCATCAATTCCTGCTTCTGTATCCAATGCTGACATATTTTGTCCAAATATTCCAAGTCTCATCTTTTTTACTTCTGTGTCTTCAAAAAAGCATGATTTTATTTTACTTTCTTTATTGGTAGTTGATATTATTAGTATTTTTTCATTGTTTTCTATTGCCATATTAGTTGCAATTGCAACTAGTGATAATGTTTTTCCAGTTTCTTCTTTTCTGTTATTAACAAAAGTTATTACTGACATTCCTATACTCCTTTTTCTAAGGCTTTTTCAACTCTTCTTATGTTTGAATCTGTTTTTTCTCCTAATATTTGTTGGGCTATAAAAATCAAACTGTCTTTATATTGTACACTTAATTTTTTAAATTTTATTTTTTCTACTCTTTGGTTTTCTGCTATTACTGTTGCATCTCCATTTTCAATTGGAAAGTATATTCTCATATCATTCCACATTAATTTGTACCCTAAAGATAAGAAATTTAAATAATCATCTTCCTCTTTTAGCATATTTTTTGAAAATAATATTTTAGTTAAATTCAAAGGTGATTTCAAATTTGATAATATTTCTAATCCTTTTTTTAAAGAATATACGTCAAATGAAGTTACAAAATAGTTTATTTCTGCTTTGTCTAATTCAAATTTTTCTATTCTTTCTGTTGTATCTGCATCGACTAATATTATGTCATATGGTAATGTTCCAGAAACCCCAAGATATTTTTGAATTGTTTCTACATTATCAAATCCAACAGCAACATCTATATCTTCAAAAGAAGTTATATATGAAATTGTTGGTTCTATTGCTGGCACAACATATCTTGCTTTTTGGTTAAAGGTTGAATCTATCATAAGAACACTTTTACCCATTGCTGTTATAAGTTTAGCTAAATTTAAAATTAGATCAGTTTTATCATATGCCCCTATAAATCCAATTTTTTTCATATATAACATTCTCCTTTTTAGACTACTCTGTTCCTCCTAAAGATTGTAAGTATTTTTGTCTGTTTTCTTTTGAATTTGTAACACTTTCTTGTACTTTTGTTTTTAAGTTTTCTTCTCCTTCTTCTCCAGTACTTATTGCAGGATTCAAAGCATCGTTTCTTGTGTTAGCATTGCTATTATATCTATTAATTAATGTCACTTTAGATTTTTCTACAATATTTGGATTGTTTCTTATTAATTCCGCAACTTCTTTGCTTGGTACATATGTTGGTGTTGCCGCTTCTTGTGTTCCAGCTTCTGTATAAATTGTTACTTTTAATACTGAGCCTAATGCTCTTGCTGAATCTACTATAGCATTGTTCATTGTGATAATTTCATCTTCTGTTAGTTTTAACCATATTGTATCTGCTACATCTACTCCTGAAACTTGTGGTATTTCAACTTGTTTTTTTGAAACTACTATATAATCTTGACCACTTGGTAATGCTAATCTAACATCTATATATTCTCCAGTTTGTAATTGGCTTGGTAATGTTAATACATTGTATTCAACTTTTCTTAAATCATCTGTTGTTTTTTCATTTGATTTGCAAACCATTTCTGTTGTTATTACTGTATTTTTATTCATATCAACTTTTGCTATTACTGGTACTGTATTTAATTCAACGTATTCTTTATCTCTATTTTTTTCTATATAGTAACTTCCTGTTGAATCTTCTTGTTTTAATTCATATTTAGTATTATCTTTTGATAAATATAATGTTGCTACATTGTTTTTATATTCAGTTATTACTTCATTTCCTTCTTTGTCTTCTAAAGCATAATTATCTAAAACTGTTATATTGCCAATAGCATTTGTTGGTACATAATTTTTATTAACTACTTGTTGTGTTAGCATATCTGTTGTTATTACTTGCCCAGATATCACATCTTGTCCTAACACCCATACTTTAACACTATTTGCCTTTTCTTCTTGTTCTTTTTCTTTATAATTTTTTAATTGTATAAATAGTAATGCTATTATTGCTCCTGCTATTACTAGAGTTATTAACATTCCTAACAAAAATGAATTTCTTGCTTTTCTTTGCATTGGATTTGTTGCCATTACAAATTCCTCCTTTAATTTTTATTTTATTACAAAATTTCTTATTTAATTTTATCGCAATTTAATGCTAAAATCAATAATATATAGTGTTGTAATCAAAAGTTAATATTTTTGTAATATTTTCGTAATATTTATTTTATATTCTTACTTCTACTTATATTTTTCTATAATTTAACAATATTTTTCTAATGCTTTCGCTACACCATCTTCATTATTATTTAATGTTACGAAGTCAGCGATTTCAGTAATTACAGGTGTACTTTGTCCCATTGCAATTCCTACTTTTGCATTTTCTATCATTTCTTTGTCATTAATATTGTCACCTATTGCTATTATCTCATCTTTACTTATATTCATTTTATTTGCAAGATATTCTATTGCTTTCCATTTATCTACATCTTTTAGTGAAATTTCTGTGTAGTAATATTCTATCGGCACATCTTCTGTCCCTTGTTTTATCATTTTTCTAGACATATGTAAAACATCTAAAACATCTATGTCTTCTACTGTTCTTAGTTTTCTTATTATTGAATTAAATACAGATTTTGTCTCATCACAAACTGTGATTTTTAAAAATTTTTCGTTTTCTAAATTTTTAATATATTCATAAACATCTTCTACAATTGTTATATTTGTTTTTTTGTTCTCTTCTTTTTTTAAGTTTTCCTTATAATAATATAATACATTGTATTTTAGCCCTTTGGCTATTATTGTTTTTTCTGTATATATATTATATGATATACTATTTTCTTCACATATTTTTATTATTTCTAAAACTTTTTGTTTATTCATAAATTTTTCGTATATTATTTCATCTTTTTTTATATCATAAATTAAGGCACCATTTCCTGCTATAAAATAATTTTCTGATTCTATTTCTTTTGCAATTGTTTTTATAGAGTCGATTGGTCTTCCAGATGCAATTATTACTTCTGTTCCTTTATTTATAGTGTTTTTTATTACTTGTTTTGTGTTTTCTGTAACCATTCCATAGCTGTTTAACATTGTTCCATCTAAATCTATTGCTACTAATTTATACATTTTTTCCTCCTTGGTTTATTTTATTTTTTGTGTTTGTTCGTTGAATGTTATATCATACTTTTTATTTTGCTTCAATGTTTATTTTTATTTTTGTAAAAATTTCCAGTTTATTTTTTTCTTTTCTGCAAATGATAGTATTAGAAAAAGCAAATGTTTTTTTCTAGAAAATGTAGATTTGCAGGAGGTGAATTCAAATGGCAAACAATTCAAACAAAAAATTAGTTCCAGAAGCTATGACAGCTTTAGATAAATTCAAATACGAAGTTGCTAGTGAAGTTGGTGTTAATTTAAAAGACGGTTACAACGGAGATATTTCTGCTAGAGATGCTGGTAGAATAGGTGGTCAAATGGTTAAAAAAATGATTCAACAAGTTGAAAATAACATGAAATAGTTTTATTTTCTAATAGTTATCATTTTTTGATAGACTGACAGATTTAGATTTCTTTATGATTGAGGGTAGAAAGTTAAATTTTGCTTTTATACATAATAAAGGCAGGATTTGATTTCCTGCCTTTTTATTTTTATAATTCTATATTTTGAATTGATGTTTCTTTTTCTTCTCCTGTTTTCATGTTTTTTATTTTTACTATTCTAGAATTTATTTCATCCTCTCCAACTACTATTACATATGGTATTTCTAATTTGTCTGCATATTTCATTTTAGCTTTTAATTTTTTGTCATTTAAATATACCTCTGTACTAATTCCTTTTTTTCTTAAATCTGTAGCTATTTGTATCGGAACAGTTAAGTCTTGAACCATTGGTACTACTAATACTTCTGCTATTGATTTTTTCTCTGCTTTTATTAATTGTAATTCATTTAATTTATAGAATAGTCTTGTTAGTCCTATTGAGATTCCAACTCCTGGTAATTGTTTATCTGTATAGTATTCTGCTAGATTTTCGTATCTTCCTCCTGAACATACACTTCCAAGTTCTCTATATTGATTTAGGAAGGTTTCATATACTGTTCCTGTATAATAATCTAATCCTCTTGCTATTGTTAAGTCTACTTTGAAGTTTGCTTCAGGAATTCCAAATATTCTAACATATTTTACAACTTGTGTTAGTTCATCTAGTCCTGTTTCGAATTCTTCATTTTTTATATTTAATTCATTTAGTTTTTGAAGTTTTTCATCTGTTGTTCCTTCTATTTCTATGAAATCCATTATTTTATTTATAGCATCACTTGGAATTTCTATTTTTTCTAGTTCTTCTATAACCGCTTCTTTTTCTATTTTT
>ULPC01020885.1_pt1 | contig 11040 bp, 12 predicted proteins | sample 1953181 | NCBI WGS metagenome assembly ULPC01 (sample SAMEA4835620, study PRJEB28245) | human gut metagenome | biome: gut microbiome; material: fecal sample | place: Denmark | collected 2008
GTTTTAACACTGTTACATCTTGCTTTAATTCCTTTATGTCTGCTTCCATAGAGTCTAGTTTCTGCAATACTATTTTTTCAAATTCAGCACTCATACTATCCCTCCTTTCCTTATTTAATTTCCTTTTCTTTTCTCTTTTGCTTCTAGAATAAAGTTTAAAGTTTGAAGCAATAATATGAATTTCGAATTAAATTTTCATATTGAAATCAATTTTTTGAAGCAATATTTTTTATACTTATGTATAAAAATATAACTTAAAGATTAAAAAGGTATGGTTATATATTACCACACCTTTTTTCAAAAAACAATATTTTTCACAAAATTTTCACATTTTTATTATTTATTTTCTAATCTTTTTTCATTTTCAATTATTGTCATTATTATTTCAACTGTTTTCTCAAAATCATCATTTTTTATAACATAATCATATAGTTTTATTTTTGATTCTTCATATTCTAGTCTTCCTAAACGGATTTGCATTTCTTCTTCTGTTAAATTGTCTCCTCTATTTTCAAGTCTTCTTCTTAATTCATCTTTATCTACTTTTAAAAATATTGTAACAATTTTTGTGTCTTCTTTTAATAATTTTACTAGGTTTTCTGTTCCGTTTACTTCTATATCTTTTACTATTATTTTTCCGCTTTGAATTTTATCATTCATTAACTTTCTTGATGTTCCATAGTAATTTTCGTGATGTAAGTCATATTCATAAAATTCGTTGTTTTTTATTTTTTCTTCAAATTGTTCTTTTGTTATAAAATGATATTGTATTCCTTCTTCTTCTCCAACTCTTGGATTTCTAGAAGTAAAAGATGGAAGTGATTCTACTTCTTCCATTCTTTTTATTAATTCTTTTTTTATTGTGTCTTTTCCTGCTCCTGAAACTCCAGATAGTATTACCAACATTTTTGTTTTTCTCCTTTTTGATTTTTATTAGTTTTCTTCGCTTGATTCGTTTTCTTCTTCAGTTTTTTCTTCTACTGCTTCATTTTCTTCTACTGTATTTTCTGAATTTTCTTCTTCTCTTATAATATTAACTTTTCCTTCTGCTATTTCGTTTGCAGCTATTGTTACTGGTGATTTGTCTTTTATTTTTATTAATGGTTCGTCTCCTTCTGCTATTTGTCTAGCTCTTTTTGATGTTGCTATAACTAATTCATATCTGTTTTTTGCTTTTGTTAATAATTCTGTAACACTTGGTTTTATTATCATTGTTTATACCTCCACTTTTTTATTAATTTTCATCTGTTAATTGTGCAGATGCTGCTGTTAAGTCTTTGTCTAATCTTCCTGCAACTGTTTCTGGTTGCACTGCTGATAAAATTATGTGACCTGAGTCCATAATTAAAACTGCTCTTGTTCTTCTTCCACATGTTGCATCTACGGCTGTTTTGTTGTCTTTCGCCTCTTGTACCATTCTTTTTATTGGTGCTGATTCTGGGCTTACTATTGCTACTATTCTTTCTGAAGAAACTATGTTTCCAAATCCTATGTTTACTAATTGCATATAACTCAATCCTTTCTATTCTATATTTTGTACTTGTTCTCTTATGTCTTCTAGTTGTGTTTTTATTTCAATAACTCCATTTACTATTTCTAAGTTATTGGCTTTTGAACCTATTGTGTTCGTTTCTCTATTCATTTCTTGAATTAAGAAGTCTATTTTCTTTCCTTTTGGTTCTTCGTTGTTTGATGTTATTAAGTTTCTAAATTGAAATATATGACTTTTTAGTCTTGTTATTTCTTCTTCTATTGAGCATTTATCGGCATATATTACAACTTCTTGTGCTAGTCTAGATTTGTCTACATCTTCTGTTTTTAGTATTTCTTTTATTCTCTTTTCTAATTTTACTACATATTCTTCAATAAGTCCAGTAGATTTTTTAGATATTTCTATTATTTTACTTTCTATTTTGTTTATTCTTTCTAATAAATCTTGCGCAATTTTTTCTCCTTCTGTTTTTCTCATTTGTGATATCTTTTCTGTGGCTTCTTGTGTAAGTTCTATTACTTCTTGTTTTATTTTTTCATCTTCTTCATCTACTTTTATTGATAATATGTCTGGTAGTTTAGCTATTTCCATGACTTCTATTTTGTCTGATATTTGTTCTTCTTGTGCTAGTTCTTTTAGTTGATTTATATATAATTTTGCAAGTTCTTTGTTTATTGTTATGTTTCTGCCCTCTTGACTACCATTTTCATATGTTATATATACATCTACTTTTCCTCTTTTTATTTTTGATGATATTTCTTTTTTAATTTCATCTTCTAAGTAGCTTAATGTTTTTGGCATTTTTATTGTTATATCTAAATATCTATGGTTTACACTTTTTATTTCCATTTGATATTCTCTTTTTTCTTTTGATAATGTACTTTTTCCAAAACCAGTCATACTTTTAACCATTGTTTTTTACCTCTTTTTTTGTTTTTTTCTTAGTTGTTTTATTTTCTTGTTTATTTGTTTTTTCTTTATTTTCTATTTCTTCAACTTTTTCTTTACGTTTTTTAGTTGCTTCTTTTTTTATAGGTTCTTCTTTTTTAACAATTTCTTCTATATCACTTAAACTTTTTTCTACTTCTTTTCTTCCTTTTGTATATATAACAATTGATTTTAAAACAAAGTATATTGCAAATACATATGATACTGTTGATGAATATGAATTAAATTGAAATTTGAATCTATTTGTAATGTATTCCAAAGTAAGTACAGCTGTTGCCAATACTAATACTTCTATTCCGTCTATTGCTTTTACTCCATCATCCTCTTTATAAGCTTTTTCAATAATATAAATTGCAATAAATAGAAAAATCATTGTACATATTTGAATTCCTCTTCTAAACAATTCTTCTCCAATTTTTTCTGATATTAAATTTAGAATTAAAAAATAAAATATTACTATTATTGCTTTTACAATATTTATACATATTGCTTTTATGTATTTTTCATCAACTTCTTTTTTCTCTTTTTCCATATTTCCTCCTAATTTTCTAGTTCGTACATTATTATACTTAAAACATTTAATGCTACTGTTTCTGTTCTTAGTATTCTTTTTCCTAATGTAATAATTTTTGCTCCGCTTCTTTCTAAATTTTCTACATCTTGTTTTTCTAATCCACCTTCTGGACCAATTACAATTCCTATTTTAAATTCTTGACTTTGATTATTTATAATTGTGATTTTTATTTGACTTAGTTCATTTTTCAATGAATTATTTTCTTCATTTTCATATGCTACCAATACTATATCATAATTTTCTACAATTTCACATAGTTTTTTAATATTTATTACATTATTTATTTGAGGAATTATATTTCTACCACATTGCTTAGCTGCAACTTCAGATATCTTCTGCCATCTCTCAATTTTTTTCTTAGCATTTTTTTCATCTAACTTTACAACACATCTTTTCATATCAACAGGAGTTATATCATATACTCCTAGTTCCACAGATTTTTGTATAATATACTCCATTTTATCAGCCTTAGGTAGACCTTGAAAGATTGTAACCTTTACATTTGATTCCGTTTTTTCTTGTATCTTTTGCTCAATATTACACCATATCTTATCTTCATTAAACTCTAAAATTGAACACAAAAAGTTTTCGCCAGTCTCACTATTACATATTTCTAATTCTTCTCCAACTTTAGCTCTAAGCACATTTCTTATATGCTTTACATCTTGACCATTTATTACAATCTTACCATCATCAACTTGATTTTGTCTTACAAAAAATTTAGGCATTATAAGTTCTCCTTTGCTCTCATTTTCTACACTTTTTGTATTTTATCACACTTTAAATTTATTTTCCAGTCCTTTACAAAAAAAGAAAGCAGAAAATTCTGCTTTCTACTAATAATTTTCTGCTTTGATTTCAAAATAAGCTTTTGGATGGCTACAAACAGGACAAATTTCTGGAGCACTTTTTCCAACAACAATATGTCCACAATTTCTGCATTTCCAAATTCTATCTCCATCTTTGCTAAATACTAAACCTTCTTCAACATTTTCTAATAATTTTAAATATCTAGCTTCATGTTCTTTTTCAATTTTTCCTACTTCTGTAAATAAATATGCAATATGGTTAAATCCTTCTTCTTTAGCTTCTTGAGCCATTCTGTCATACATATCTGTCCATTCGTAGTTTTCTCCTTCTGCTGCTGCTTTTAAGTTTTCGGCTGTTGATTTTATTTCTCCACCTTGTAATAGTTTAAACCACATTTTAGCGTGTTCTTTTTCATTATCAGCTGTTTCTAAGAATAATGCTGCTATTTGTTCATATCCTTCTTTTTTTGCTTTGCTTGCAAAATATGTGTATTTATTTCTTGCTTGAGATTCTCCAGCAAATGCTTCCATTAAATTTTTTTCTGTTTTTGATCCTTTTAATTCCATATTAAAACCTCCTAATTTTGTTTTTTGTATTTTATCTCACTTTTTCGTTTTCGTCAATAGGTTTGTTCGGTATAAATTTATTATTTTTCTTTCGACAATATATTGCAAATTAAATTTACAAACTCTAAAAGTAATGTTATAATGTTTGCATAGGAGGAAATTAGTATGATTGACTTACTTTCACCTGTTGGCGATTTTGATTGTTTGAAAGCTGCAGTTCAAAATGGTGCTAATAGTGTTTATTTTGGTGCAAATTTATTCAGTGCTAGAGCTTTTGCATCAAATTTTGATTTAGATGAATTGAAAAATGCAATACAATATGCAAGGATTCGTGGTGTTAAAACCAATTTAACTTTAAATACTTTAATTAAAAATGACGAATTTGAAGATGCTTTTAATCTTGCTAAAAAGGCTTATGAGTTTGGAATTGATGCTATTATTGTTCAAGATTTAGGTCTTGCAAAAATGCTTATAAAAAGTTTTCCAGATTTAGCTATTCATGCAAGTACTCAAATGTCTGTACATAATTTACAAGGTGTCCTTGAATTACAAGAGTTAGGTTTTAAACGTGTGGTTTTATCTCGTGAACTTTCTATTGGAGAAATTGAATATATTTGTAGAAACTCAAATGTTGAAATCGAGTGCTTTATTCATGGAGCTTTATGCATTTCTTATTCTGGTCAATGTTTATTTTCTAGTATGATTGGTGGTCGTTCTGGTAATCGTGGTAAATGTGCTCAACCTTGTAGACTTCCTTATAAATTATTAGAAAATAATTCAGTTATTGATAGTGGCTATCTTTTAAGTACTAGAGATATTTGTGGTTTGGATTTCATTCCAGATATGATTAATGCTGGTGTTACTTGTTTAAAAATCGAAGGTAGAATGAAAAAGCCAGAGTATGTTGCAACTGTTACTCGTATTTATAGAAAATATATTGATTTAGCCGAAAGTTCTGAGCCTTATGTTGTAGATGATGCTGATAGAAAAATTTTAATGCAAGCTTTTAATAGAGGTTCTTTCTCTTGCGGACATTTATCAAATGAACCTAATAAGAAACTTGTTTTTAAAGATAAATCTGATAATATGGGATTGTTTTTAGGCAAAGTTGAAAAATATAATAGTAATAAAGGTTATATAACTGTTAAATTAAATGAACCTATTGAGGTTGGCGATACAGTTGCTTTAGAAAGAGAAAGTGGTACATATAATGTTTCAGAAGTTATGGTTTCTAATAAGAATATTAAAGGAACCAAAGTTGGTCAAACAGTTACCATTGGTAGAATGAAGGGAAATATCAAATTAGGAGATAAAATTTTCAAAATGTCTTCTAAGTCTCAAAATTCTATAGCTAATGATAGTTTAAGATTTGAAAATAGAAAAGTTGCTTTAAATTGTGAGGTTACTGTGAAAGAAAATCAACCTTTGGAAATTAATATTACATCTGCTAATGATTTAGATATTTATAAAAATTTAAATATCACTTCTACTTTAGATGTTTTACCTGTTGAAGCTAAAAATAGACCTATTTCTAAAGATGATATTATTGCTCAAATTAATAAGACTAATTCTACACCTTTTAACTTTGCAAATATCAAAGTTAATTTAGATGATAATTTATTTTTACCTAAAGTTAGTTCTTTGAATGAGCTTAGAAGAACTGCATTGGAAAATGTTGAGAACTTTGCAATTAGTAATATTCAAAGAATCAGTGATGGAATTAATTATAATGCTTGTAATGAAAATTCTAAAAATGCTAATAATTCTAATAGTGATGAAAATAAAATTTCTGTTTTATTAAATATTTTAAATGAAAAATATGATTACTCTTCTCTTGAAGGTATTGATATTGTATATATTCCTTTAAAATATTTTGTTAATAAAAAGTATTCAAATATTTTAGAAACTTTAAGCAAAAAATTCGAACTTTATATTTATTTACCAACAATAATAAAGGCAAATTATAGAAATTTATTATCATTAAATATAGAAAATGCTATAAAATCTTATAATATTAAAGGATTTGTACTTTCTAATATTTCTAATTTATTATTGTTAGATAATGTTTTAGAAAATTGTTCTTTAAATAAAAATAATTTTAACTTTATTGCAAATTATACTTTTAATATTTTTAATAACCATTCTGTTAAAGAGCTTAAAGAACTTGGATTTAATAGATTTACAATATCACCTGAACTTAATAAGGAAACTATTTTAGATTTAACAAGTTCTAATACTGAAGTTTTGGCATCAGAATTAATTGTATATGGAAAAACACCTTTAATGAACATGAATTATTGTTTACTTGGGAAAGCCAATAAATGCTATCCTAATTGTGATGCTAAATGTAATTCTTGTAACAAATATTATTTAAAAGATAGATTAGGTTTGAATTTTGAAATTATTCCTGATAATATTCAAACTGTTACAACTATTTATAATAGTAAGACTACTTCTATCGAATCTACTGATTTTGTTTCTACTAATGTTTTTAGAATTGATGTTATTGATGAAAGTATTGATGATATTAATAATATTGTTAGTATTGTTAAGAGTGGTAATAGATTTGAAGGTAAAGAATTTACTAATGGAAATTTAAATAGAGAAGTTTAGGAAATGGGGACGTCCCCCATTTCCCTAAATTTGCTTACTACTTAATTTAATTATTAAATCCATATTATCATCTTTAGCCGCTTTGTTTTTTCTTATTGCTCCACATTTTTTACATTTAAAAACTATTACATATCCTTTTTTCCCATTTATTTCTAAGCTTACTGGTTCTAAATCTCCATGACATTCTTCTGCTCTGTCTCCTGGATTTTTGTCTACATGTTTAGAGTGTAAACAATATGGACAATGGTTTCTACATGAATAGCCTAATTTTGGAACTTTTTTCCCACAATTTTCACATATAAATTCTTCATCAATTTCTGTAAATTTACTTTCTTTTAACATTTCTTGTTTTGATTTCGAGTTTTTGTTCATTTTTAATTTTTATCTAATATTTTTATTTTAATGTAACCCGAATGTTCCTCCTCCAATAAATTCTTTTAATAATGAATTGTCTGGTACGTATTCTGCTGGTATTTCTCTAAAGTATTTTAGTATATTTATTAGTCGTTGTGCTTCTGCATATTCTACATTATCTCTTTTTATTTCTTTTAATAGCGGCATTGCTATTGGTTTTAATGCTCCTAATTCATATATAAGTGATGTATTAAAGATTCTGTCTGCATCTTCTTGGAATGGGAAGATATTTTTTTCTTCTCCATCTGTTACTTGATGCCAAGTGTTTAATGTATGAATTGCTGAGTAACTTCTAAATTGGTAATCTCTAACTATTCTTCTTATAAGTCTTGTGTCTGTTGTTGAAATTCTATTGTATCTGTCCATATTTAATACTGTTAATGCACTTATGTATATTTTATATTTTTTATCTTTTTCTATTTGACTTGTTAATTTGTCATTTAAGCAATGTATTCCTTCTATTACTAGAATTTCATCTTCTGCTAATCTCATTTTTTTACCATTATATCTTTTTGTTCCAACACTAAAGTCAAATTCTGGTACTTCTATTTCTTCTCCATTTAGTAATTTTACTAGGTGTTCATTAAATAGTTTTAAGTCTATTGCCTCTATACATTCAAAGTTGTATTCTCCATTTTTGTTTCTTGGTGTGTCTTGTCTTTCAACGAAATAATTATCTACTGATAATGTGACTGGCTTTATTCCATTTAGTCTTAATTGAATTCCTAGTCTTTGTGCAAATGTTGTTTTTCCTGATGATGATGGTCCTGCTATTAATACCATTTTTGTATTTTTTCTTTTCTTTATATCATCAGCAATATTTGCAATTTTCTTTTCATGTAATGCCTCTGCAAGCATTATTATATCTTTTATTCTGCCTTCTTCTACTGCTTTATTTAATTTATAAACTGTTAGTACATCTAATACAGAATGTATTTTTTCGAATTCTTCTAATGCCCATGATAACTTTTTAGTATCTCTGAATTCAGACATTTCTGTTGGTGTTTTTGAACTTGGATATCTAATTAAAAATCCATCTTGATATTTTACAACATCAAATACTTTTACTTTTCCTGTTGTATCTGCAATCATATCATAAGAATAATTAAAATAATTTTCACAGAAATACATATCTATTATCTTGTTTTCTTCAAAATCAAATTGCAATCTTCCTTTTGATGTATTTGTTTTTTCATAGAATTCTTTTGCTTCTTCTCTTGTCATTTTTCTTTGTTCTATTTTTAAGTCTTTTTCTATTATTTCTTGCATTTTTTCTTTTAAGTCTTTTATGAATTTTGCTGTTATTTCTACTTTGTCGCATTTACAGAACATTGCATCTCCTAGTTGATATTCTACTGTTAGTTTTTCTTTTGGATATAGACTTTCAAAGGCTTTTCCCATTATATATACCAATGTCATTCTGTATATTTTTGCACCTTCTTTATCTGATATGTCTATTAATTCTATTTTTGCATCTTCTTCTATTTTTTTATTTAAATTGAAATATTCGTTATTATATCTACATCCTATAACTTCATATTTGCTTTTTTCTATTTCTTCTTTTAATGCTTCTTTTACTGTTGTTCCCTCTTTTGCATCAATTTCTTTTTTTTCATATGTTACTTTCATGCTTTTTTCCTCCTTATAATTTACTTGTATATTTTATATTAATTCTTTTAATTAGTCAATCTTTATTTTTAGTCAAATTGTAGTTATATAAAACTTTTTTATGGATATAATTTTATTATATATATTTGATAGGAGTTGATTTTATGGATTTACAAAGAATACATTTTATTTTAAATAATAAGGAAAAGTGTGATATTTTTTATGATGACCGACCTGTTTGGATTCAAGGTGTTGATGATAAAAATGATGTTGCTAAAGTTGGTTTTGTGGATAACTTTGAAGAAAAAGATGTTTTTGTGGATGATTTGTATGAAAAAAATCTTTATAATTAATTTTTTATTTATGTTTTTAAAAGTTGTGGAAATATTTTCCACAACTTTTTTCTAGTTTATTTTTTTGTTTTTTTTATTTCTATTATTTTGTACTTTTTATAAATTACATTTTGTTTTTTCACTACTAATATTTATACTAATATTCAATTTTTGCTGCAATCCATGCTTCTAGTTCATCTATTTTTATTCTAATTTGTTCCATTGTGTCTCTATCTCTTACTGTTACACTTTCATCTTCTAATGTATCAAAGTCAACAGTTACACAATATGGTGTTCCTATTTCATCTTCTCTTCTATAACGTTTACCTATTGAACCTGCTGCATCATAATCACACATAAATTTCTTAGAAAGTTTGCTATATACTTCTTCTGCTTTTTCTGATAATTTTTTAGATAGTGGAAGTACAGCAACTTTGTATGGTGCTAGTGCTGGGTGTAAGTGTAATACTACTCTTGTGTCACCTTCTGTTATTTCTTCTTCATCATATGCATTGCATAAGAATGCTAGTACAACTCTGTCTGCTCCTAGTGATGGTTCTATTACATATGGTACGTATTTTTCGTTTGTTTCTGGGTCTTGGTATGATAAATCTTGTTTAGAATGGTTCATATGTTGTGTTAAGTCATAGTCTGTTCTATCTGCAATTCCCCATAATTCTCCCCAACCAAATGGGAATGCGAATTCTATATCTGTTGTTGCTTTACTATAAAATACTAATTCTTCTGCAGAGTGATCTCTTAATCTAATATTTTCTTTTTTCATTCCTAAATTGATTAAGAAGTTTTCGCAATAATCTTTCCAGTATTTATGCCATTCTAAATCTGTTCCTGGTTTGCAGAAAAATTCTAGTTCCATTTGCTCAAATTCTCTTGTTCTAAATGTAAAGTTTCCTGGTGTTATTTCATTTCTGAAGGCTTTACCAATTTGAGCTATACCCATTGGCATTTTCTTTCTTGATGTACGTAATACATTTTTAAAATCTACAAATATACCTTGTGCTGTTTCTGGTCTTAAATATACTGTTGATGTTGTATCTTCTGTTACACCTTGGAAAGTTTTGAACATTAAGTTAAATTTTCTTATATCTGTGAAGTTTGTTTTTCCACATGATGGGCATGGTATTTTGTTGTTATTTATGAAGTTTATTAATTCTTTGTCTGACATTCCATCTGCTATCATATCTTTTCCGTGTTCATGTGCCCATTCTTCTATTAATTTGTCTGCTCTGTGTCTTGTTTTACATTCTTTACAGTCAATTAATGGATCTGAGAAACCTCCAACATGTCCTGATGCTACCCATGTTTCTGGGTTCATTAATATTGCAGCATCTAATCCTACTATGTTTGGTTGTTCTTGGATGAATTTTTTTCTCCATGCAGCTTTTACGTTATTTTTTAATTCGTTTCCTAAAGGTCCATAATCCCAAGTATTTGCTAGTCCTCCATATATTTCTGATCCTGGGTAAATAAATCCTCTGTTTTTGCATAGTGCTACTAATGTTTCCATTGATTTTAACATAAAATTTCCTCCTTTTATCAAAAAAACTTCCGAGCTCTAGCTTTATGCTAGGGACGAAAGTTTAGTTCCGCTTATTAGCTCTTTAGTTATATTTTTATTTATTTTAAAAAAGTGGCAGGGGTAGAAGGATTCGAACCCTCACA
>ULPC01014510.1_pt1 | contig 10981 bp, 13 predicted proteins | sample 1953181 | NCBI WGS metagenome assembly ULPC01 (sample SAMEA4835620, study PRJEB28245) | human gut metagenome | biome: gut microbiome; material: fecal sample | place: Denmark | collected 2008
TATAATACATATATCAAATAAAGAAAGGGCACCAACAAAGGTGGAAAGGTAAAGAGGTATGAAAAATTTTCGTAACGAAATTGAAACACTCATAACTTGTGGTGGTATAGCTTATATTCTACTACGGATAGTAGAATCATTATAATGGAGGTGTGATTTATGGGAATCGAATATATGATTGAAAAAACGATTGACTATTTTTTCGATACTTGTACCCGAAAGGTTGCAATTCACGAATCAGAAAACTATCTTGATTATATGTATCTTCGTTGTGATATGGATAGAAAAATTTATAACAAAATATGCGATTACATCGAACAAAAAGGACGCTAGACATCTAGCGTCCTTTCATTTACCTTTCTTTGTTCTTAGCAATTTCATTTTTCAAATCAGCAATCGCCCTTGTGTTTTCTTTGATAACGTCGTTACTCTGTTTATACATCAGCAAAAATGCACAAATCGGGAAACCAACGTTACTAATCAACTGAATAAATGTGTCCATATGCTCACCCCCTTTCTAAAAAATACACCCAATTTTCAGCGCTTCTCTTAACAACCCCCTTTCTTCTTCTGTACAGATGATGCTATCAAGATTTACATTTTCGCAAGTAGTAAAACCCCGCATGTTCGACAGTTTTTGTGTAGCGTTCAATGGTAACCCTTGTTCATGCGGGTAGTTTTTCGAGAAACTTGCAACAGGTCGTTCTATCAATAAATATGGTTTACGATAACACATAAACGACATACCTGCATTGTAACCATTTGATTGTTCAATCGAGGGCTTTGAACCAACGGCATCCGCAAGGTTTGAAGCAATCCCCGACAACCCCTCTATGTTTGACATAAGTGAGCCTTTATCCTGTTGGTTTGTTTTTATCATATTCGATGCATTGCTAGTAATTCCAACCGCGCCCCCGACTACGCCCGAAATCATACTCGAATAATTGACACCAGTAATAGGCATGTGAACACAACAGTTTCCCCCGAAAGTTGCAACAACTGTATTTGTCAATTTGCTTTTTGATGATGTAGCGATTACAAACGCAATGCAAGAACCATCAATAATGTTAAAATGATATATTACACCCAATTTTCCCGACTGAAACCATTCAGGTTTTACATCGACAAAGCCAACAAACGGCAGATATAGCTTTGCGCGCGTTCCCTCGTAGTCTAAAAAATTTTGGTAATACTCGGCAATTTCAAGACTACCGCAATCAAAAGCCACATAGTCGCTTGTGACTTTTGCGGGCGTATAATCGAACGTTTTAAAACCAACTTTTATTTTAGCCGTTCCATTTGTTGCGGGTGCGACGGGTACAATGTGGCAGTCTATTACATAGTTGACTAAACCCGCGTTTACGAAACTTTCCGCAAAATCCCCTATGACCTCAAAAGTGTTCGCTAAGTTTTCCGCTACGGCTTCAATACCTGTTGCCGTCGATGGTTCGGGAATTACAAAATCGGGGAAAAGCTCGTCTGCAAACCCTTGTAACTGCCCCTTGGAAGGGTTGTACACATTGATAAATCCCACTTCTGAGACTCCTAGACCAGGCAGAGTTGGCAAGCCGAAAGCGTCGCTTGAATCGTCAAACGAACCGCCACCATAACCCCCACCACCACTGTAATTTCCATACTCATCATCTTTTTCCTCAATTTGAGGATCTCCAATGTCGAGAATGTCAAGAAATTCGTTAAAGGGCATTGGGATACAAAAATCGTAATATTCCAGATATGTTTTACTTGTTGTTTGTGAATAGGTGTAAATTCCGCCGAATCTCAAAATTGACCTGTTAAAAGGTGTGTAGCTTTCACTAAAAAAACAACAACCAATTGAACCCCCTGCATCTGTATTTTGTACCGGACTTCCTGCGGGCATTCTTGATACATCTTCATAACCAATACCGCCCGATTCGAGACACGCGCGTAAATCGGAAATTCCATATTTTTTTTCACTAGCAAAAACATAGTATTTGTGCGCGTTCGATCGATAAAAATGACAAAATGTTAAATACCCGCTAGAAAATTGTATACACCATATTATAAAATCCGATTCATTTTCAAACTGTGTCTTGCTTAAACTTCTACCCTGCGAAAGCGTTTTCATAAGAAGTTGATAATCGTCTTTAGTAATAGTACCCGAACCCGTAATTATTACCCCCGAACCTGACGCTATACCAGAAGTTTTTGTAGATTTATTTTCTTTCGTTATGGAAACATCATCATTATTGGGATCCAGTGTACCTCTTACAGACCATTCGCCCGAAGTTGGAGTTGTTAAATTGCAAGAAATATTATTGACGGGTATCGAACCCGTTAAAAGTCCTTCGATTGAATTTATAAAATATGATATCATTATTATACCCCCCTTAACCAACAGTCATTAAGATAATGCTGTCTTGATTTATCGAGTTCGGAAACATTTTACAGACTATTTGTTCATACGCATAAACGGAATAATTTGCATCATGCAAATATCCATTTTTTAAAATTTCGTTTCGCGTCACTGTACATGTCAGGCCCCGCAAAGCGCTTGCATAAGTTTTTCTAACATCAACAGAGCATTGTAAATAGACGAAATTGCTTTCAAGTTTTTTTTCAATGAAGTAATATCTGCCAAAATCGGGTATGAAACAGTAATTACACTTGTCATATAATCCCGAAAATGTTTCACGTGAAACCTTTAAACGCGGTTTCAGAATATCGAACTCGTCAAGTAATTTCACATTTTCGAGCGTTTTCAACAAGGTTATTTTTTTATCAATAACCTTGTTGTCGCTTAAATTCTGATATAATTCAATAGTCAACTAGCGCACCCCCTTTAATCAAAAGCAAAATAGCCGAGTGAAATTTCCCTCATGATATCTTTGTAAATTTCATCCCATATTGAAAAATAAGCAATTTTTCTTTCCCCATCAATCATATCGGCAGGCGTTCGTACAGACAGGTCTCCATATTCTTCTTCTTCGGTTACATGCTTATCTTCATATCCCGATAGCGTCGATTTATCCTGCCTAGCGTCGGTTGTTGATACATCCGTTACGGCATCGGAGTCCGTAACGTCTTGCGCGTTTTTCACAAAGTCTCCAGTTGGGGAAACATCGTATGACATTTCTGAGTGCGTTGAGGTATTTTTCGATGCGCCCTGTTCGCTTGTGATTTTTGTCTGTCCTGTGTCCGCCGTAGTTATCCGTTCTCCCATAGTGTCTATAATAGTTTCTTTTCGTATGCGATTGTAATTTTTTTCGTAGTCATATTTATAGTCAATCGTTTGTTTCAATTTTTCATACTTGTAGGAAAAACTTGTCAAAACAACGTCGATGACAACTTGCAACCAATCATAGTCCAAGTCTCCAGTCGCGTAAAAAATAACATCATCTGCAACAAGATTTCGATACTTTGATTCAAGATAGCGCTTGTCAATATTCGCACTATACCCCAAATCAATTAGCGTCTGTGTCGGGTTCTCGATTAGATTCTTGTTCAGTTCTTTCAATTTCTGTGATACTGTCAGCATCGTCTTTACCATCTTCACCTACCTCGCTTTCTTTTTCAATCTCTGTTAAAGTTTCATCAAGTTTCAATTCGCCCCGGGCATAACGTTGTAACGCTGTACCCCATTCCACAGACATATTAAAACCATTGATTTTGTTTGATTCTTCGATATATTCGCATAGTAAGTCGTACTGCTGATTGACATAAATCGAGCTAAACCCGCTATATTCGTTTAATTCTGCTTCCGTAAGCTGTGCCATCTTCCCCGTCGTGTTCATAGTCAGGCCATGAAGATTGCATAAGCGTCGTATCAAATCGTCATGAAGCTTTACAAGATACTGAATTTTATCGACGTTTTTCACATCGGTTAAATTCATGACATGTGAGGGTTCTGTGGAATAGTCCTCCGTGAAGTCGTGTAGTTCGATGCTCGATAATTCGCCATTGTAGATTTTGTCACGAATTGCGTCAAACTTCTTCGCTTCTTGCGCGCTTGATGCGCGAAAAATCGGACTTAATCGCGCATTTAATACATTGACATGCATAGATGTGTCAACTTCTGTTAAAAAAAGCGCAAAGCGCAAAACATCGAATTCGGGAGTGTGAATTAAATTATTATAACCTACCGCGATTTCTTTCCCGATTTCCATTGCTTTTTTGGTTTGTCCGCGGGGATTTACCAACTGTGCAAATTCATAGTAATCGTCATATTGCGTGACACCCGTCAAAATTGGAAAACCCACAAAGTTGTGATTTCCACTACCATCTGAAAAACTGAGTTTATTTGTCATAGCAGAAACCCCGCCATATAACAGACTTTTTAAAATGTTATCGCTACGAATTTCGGGCGGACAATTTATAATTTTGAATTTCGATAATAGTAGTGTCGAAATTATTGACTTGTAGAAAAAAAATTGTTCAGCGTTTAAACACTTGGACCTGATTCGCCCCTTGCACCACGCGTTCGCTTCGTCAAAAGTCATCATATACACCTCTTTTCAAAATGGGCGCTAGTTGACTAGCGCCCAAAATAATTAGTCCATCAAAAAGGCAACCATTCCATAATCGGCATCAAGGACATAATTGATTTTAACGTGTTCGAACTCATTCCAAAAATCGGCAGATGCCGTATATGATGAAGTAACGCGGTCGGTCTGATTGTAAATCCCGATTGCTTTGTAATCGCAAAGGAAAGCGATACATAAATCCACTTCAGCGGATTTCCCAATTCCCAAATCGTTATTAGTATCGTCAACCATGACTTTTGATACCGTCGAATACTCATAATTGCTAATAGTTGTTACAACACTTGATTCTTCACCTGTTGTGTGTTTCTCAGCGAAAGACTGCCACGCGGTAATCAATTCATAATCGCCTACTGATAGTTTTTCGGGATGGAATGTTTCTGCTTCAGATGTGAAACGACAGTCCTTTTCGAACGCATTTAATAAAAACAAATTTGTTCGCCCACTAGGCGGAATCGTCGATTTGTTGTTAAATGCTGTATTATGTCGAAGCATGTACTCACGAATAGTCGCGATTCTCTTCAGGCAGAAGTTGTTATACTTTGTGTTATATCTCGCTGTTTCCCATGTTGCCGATGCATCAATGATTCCCGCCTGTTTCGCTTCGGTCAACAAGTGAATTGATGTGTTTGTGACTTTGTTTGAAATGGCAATGCCCGCGCTAACCAAAATATGTGCATATGAATCCAGTACGAGCTTTCTAAACTGGTTTCGATTCTCTCGAAGCGATGAAATAAATCGCGACATTTCTGTGTAGTTTGTGAAAGCTGTTTCGATATACGACGTCTTAATAGATAACGGAATAGTAAATGCGGAAGCCTGATCATAACCCTTAACATGCACTACGGGAATATATGCAGTATGTTCGTACTTGCTATAATCTTTATCCGCGACAAGATTGAAAAGGTCGTCGGTAATAATCTTCGGCATGTCTAGTTTGATTCTTTCGAGGAACGCGCCCCACTCCCACGAATCCATATAAATAGTCTGAATCTCGGGGCGGTACTCCCATTCGTCAATCTCCATTTTTCCGATAACGTCAATCAGCGCTCGGCAAAAAATATCATAACCTCTTTCCATATCTCCGATATCTTTACCGATATCAACAAGTTTTCCGGATTCAAGGGCGGATATGACGCCCTCTTTTTCCATGTACTTCTGCCCCATAGTCTGCGCAACCGCGGATTTTGTAATATCCGCCGCATTGATAATTGCCATACAATTACCCCCTTTCTTAATATGTGCTAATTATATCATATATAGTAAATCAATGATATAATATAACTTACTTTTTTTTTACAAAATGTTTACCTTTTCTTTGTTTGCTTGTTTGATATATGCGTCAAGCAACATGCCATCGCGGTTAGTGCCGTAGAAGATTTTATTTTGCTTTATCAGGTTCCATATTTTTCTATCATATTTTTTACTTCCGAAGCAAAAACGCTTACGCTTATCATATGTTGTGTCAATCGAATATATGATAGTATCGTCATATAACTTTGTCTTTTTGTGACTATAGATATAAAAATCGTCATCATACAGAATCACATCAAGCGCGATATATCCCGATGTGGTTTGTATGCATCGCGTACAGTCAATTTTTTCGTACTCCGCGCCTGCGGGTAAATGCCTGTATATCTTCATCTGCCAACCACCGCCAGTTATAGCCGACAACTTGTTATTAGCATATCCGAACAAGTGTTTATTTACAAAACTTTTTCGATTTCTTGTTGCTTCGTGATAGCAAAACTCGATATAAAAACTCATGCCTTGTTCTGTCGTAAATCGTTCATACTCCCCTTCCTCAATCGTGTCTATAATTTCCCGTAACGGAAATTCGTCAAAAATCCAATGAGTGCGGTCGATGGCATTAGACAAAAACACGATTTTAAAGTCGGAGCGCTCTCTTATCAATGTCGAAAAAATGTTGTTTAAATCAAGAAAATAGTTCCGCATGCTTTGACTGCAAAACTCGTCAACTATTATAAAATCGGCATCGCTACACACATAACTCGACTTAATCGCGTCTGAGTTATCACATGCTAACCCAACCATAAAGGGATTCTGTGCCATATCGAGTATAACACCATCTTCATCAATTAAGCGGTAGTACCATTTACGCTCCTGGGCATTGTATCCAACATCGTTATACTTGTTATCTGTAATTTTTTCAACATAGTGATTTTCAACAATCGTCGAAAAGAGGGTTTTTGTGTATGCGCGGTTTAGATGTTTTGTTGATTCCCGTATGTAGTGTATCACAGTGCCGTATAAAAAATTAAGCTCCATACCTAATAATAACATAGCCGTTGTCTTTCCTAAACTTCGTTCACTGAGTAAAAACGTCAGGTCGTTTTTTTCGAGGTGCACGCTCTTTGGATTCCAATATGTTTCCTTATAACATCCTAATCCGTACAGTATTTCTATTGCTTTTTTATAATCTTTCAAAAAATCACTCCCTATTTTGATAATCATACATGTCTTCAAAGTCGCATGTTTCCATCCCCGATATTTTTTTATCTGTGTTAAAAATCAGACACGCATCCGAAATTTCGGTTACATGTCCATTTATACAAATTTTTTCTATTTCATTGCAAACATATTTTGAAACAGTTCCCCCGCACTCGTGAAAAATGAAATCCGCATCAAGGTTGTCAATTTTTCCAAGTTCGTCCGCGTTCGTCATATAGTCCTTGTCGCTCTTTTCAAGCTTGTTATCTTTCGACACTCCCGCGATCGTACACGATAATTCTCCGCTCGAGTTCTCAAAAGCGTAGCATTTTGCGTGTAAAAAACGAAACTTTTTTATATCATCCTTTTCGTCTTCAAAAAGATTAAAATAACTTTTTGTTCCGTCTTTCTTGATGTGTGTTATTTTCAATGCATCATTTTTTCGCGCAATCTCTTTGTTGTATTTTTCTAAACGTCGTTCCGTTTCTTCGTCATCAAAAAAGAAAATGGAATCAGTATCACTATATATAAATTTATCATAGCCAACTAGCATGATTAGTTTCATGAGTTCGCGACGACAGTGTGCTGTAAGCCACACACCTAATTGATAAGGAAAAAACGATTTTCGTGAATTATAATATTTTGCAATTCTTTTTTCACGTTCTTCGGTATCAAGAATTTTAAAAACTTTATCTTTCGATAGTTCAAAATCGTGCTCTATATCGTCACGAATCAGGCGCGAACAAGACATGCCAAAAATCGCGTTTAATTTGTTTTTACTTTTCATATAAAAGTATTCACTCCCCTCTACACCCTTTAACGTTTCTTTTGCTTCAAAGTATTTTGCAATTACTTTTTTGAATTGACGCGGAAACTCTCCGCGCTTGCTTGTATATATGTCTGTTATATACAGATTCTCAAATTCGTATTGCTCAATAACAGTTTCAAGGTCCAATTCTGTACACCACATAGCGCCCGAACCATCAAATGAAAGTATGCGCCCATTATCACACTTTAAATTCGACCACGTGCCCCGCATTTTTGAACGTTGTAAATATGTTGCAGTTACTCCCCTTTTTAAGCGCGGGTTAACTATAACAATCTGAATCAAGCAACACAGATGCGCTAGTTGACTAGCAAATTTTTTATAGCTTCGTAACTCTTTTCCCGATTCCCATTTATACAGATGCTCAAATTTTGAAATAGGAAAGTAGTCCATCATTTGCTCCGAGGGGTAAAAGCTTTTTTTGTCTCTGTGTCCTATGTTGCCTATAAGCGTCTTATTTACATAAAAGCGGTTTCCGTGACAGTAACCACCTGCAAAGGCTTCATACATCTTCGTGTACAAATCTTCAGTGAGTGCCGTCCGAAGAAAAAAGCGACGATACTCCGCGTCTTTTTCTATCGCTCTTCTGCAATCCCTACGAACATAACCTGTTGACGTTAAAGGAATCGTTACAAGTGTGTCGCGATTTTCTCGCAACTCGACCTCGATGCATTCTTTCATCGTTGCAACGTCGTTCACCTGATAATACCAATCGTCATAGGTCAATTCGCTGTCTTGATATCTTATAACGTCGTAGTCAACTACACCAACCGCTTTTCGTATATCAGTGTTGAGGTTTTCGCTCCATTTCGCAAGTGACATATTCGATTGACGATAACTGTCGCGAAACTCGAAGCAATCATGTTTGATTATAAGGATTTTTCTCGAATCGAGTAAAAATAATTCTGTCGCACAATCTCGCTCATACATATAACGAAGAAAGTAAACCGCGTCATATGACAAGTTATGTATATATATTATCATGACGCGCTTGTTTTTTTCCAGTTGGTACATTTTCTTGAGCGCATCAAGAGTATTCATAAAGTCCGTTATAGTTCGCAATCCAACATAATCGTTGCCAACGCACATGCACCATTGATATACCCATCCAACCCATTTTTCACTTTCTTCTGTTCCGAGATTTATTTTTGACGTTTCAGAATCAAAGCAACAAATTACATCCAAATACTCAATTTTGCAAGGGTTTTTATTTATGTACTTTGTTGTGTGCAAAAAATTATAATTACGTTTAGGGAATTTTTTTCGGAGTTCTATATATCGCCCCCCTTTTCGTGAATTGAGTTTAACCCTCATTTTGCGAGCTGAAGACCCGTTGTGCAACTTCGTTCAGCTCATCGACTGTTTTGTTTTTGTATTTTTCCAACAAACCCACAGCAATTTCACCCGTTCCATACTTTCCCATAAACTCGAAAAGTACACTACTACTGTAACTTTCAGCGCTTTTCAAGTTTTGAAAATCTTCCGATTTTACAATTTCCTCGAACTTATCGCGAGTGAAATCTGTTCCCAAGTCGAGCTTCCATTCTTTCGCGGTTTCTTTGAAATGCTGAAATATTTCATCCTCAATTTTTCTTTGCCCCGCAACGCTTCCGCTCCGCGTCTGCTTGTAGCCTTGAATGTTTTTCACTAGTTCGCGAAGTTGTCCTTGCGTAAGGGTTTCAATTTGTTTTTTTGTTGAGAAAAAACGTAAATCGCCCGACTTCCCAACTTTCATATAACTTTTATTGCGAAGCCTGTTTTGCGTGTACTGATACGCTTTACTATATGCCTTGTCTGCTTTTTCAAGAGAATCTAAAAGAGAATTGACATAGCGCGCATTATTGCGCGCGTATGTCAAAAGCTCTTTCTTTGTTGCTCTGTTTATGTCGATTGTTTTTATTTTTCGTGCCATTAAGACACCCCCTTGTTACGATTGTAAAATCGCTTCCACGATAGAATCGGTCAAAGCGGAATTTTCGATATACCCCGTCTTGTACCACTCCCCGTCTTTCCCCTTGCGCGATTGAAACGTGATATAGTAGTCTCCGTCTTTGTTCATCAGTGCCTGCATTGAATAGATTGTGATAAACCCCAAATCGAGTGTAAAGTAGTATCCAGTTTCTCCAAAAGAATCTTCAAACTCGCGCACATGTAAAACTTCGAAGTCTTTAATCGTGTTGTCGAATATTCTTCTTTCCTTCTTCGGCTGTGCTTTGCTTCTTGTCTGTGCTTTGCTTCTTGTCTGTGCCATAATTTCCCTACTTTCCCCCCGTCTTGCCGATAGGACAGCTATGTGCGTTATTTTGATAATATTTTAATAACTCTTTTAATAACCTTCATGTCTACCTTGTCAAGCTCAAACCCCTCTTCAAGTTCGGACAGGTAGTTGACTAGCGATTCTTTTTCTGTCACGTCTTCGTCGATTTCCTCATCCGTTTCTTCTGCTTCTGTTTCTGCTTCTGTTTCTGCTTCTGTTTCTGCTTCGGTGTCAACCTCGCTTGTATTCAATAACTTGTCGACCTCTTCGCGGATTTCCTTGCATGTCATGGTCGGACTTATAAATTTTTTGATTTCAATTTCAATGTTGGCGTTATCTAATCGCATATCTAAAAGAAATTCGAGCAATCTCGCGCACTCAATAATCTGTGTCATGCTCATTACCTCAAACATATCAGTGCAAATGCCCATCCGCATGATTTTTTCAAATCTCGCAAACTGTGTGAGTTTTGCGGTACTGCATGAAAGATAGTTCGCGAAATCTTTCACAGTAGCGAAATCGTCGCTATACAATTTATCCAACATAATAGTTCCGAGTGCGCGTGCTACCTCTTTTACATTATCTTCCGACTTGCTGAATGCGTTCAATGCAATCGTTAAGTTGTCGCTCAAAGCATTATTTGTGATTTCCTTGTTTTCTCTCAAAATAATTTCCATCATTATTCATCCCCCCTACTCAAATATAAATTAATATAACGCTCTCCGTCTTTCATTCCATAATCGGATTTGTCAATCGTAACCTTGCCCGTATCCGCCATTACCGCAAGAATCATTACTACATCATGCGTATCTTTAATATGCGTTACCAACTCGCGATAGTTATCGTCTTTCTTTACATAAATATTTACCATAACAACCACCCTACCACCTATTCGGTGCCCTTTCTTTATTTGATATATGTATTATA
>ULPC01008208.1_pt1 | contig 10867 bp, 9 predicted proteins | sample 1953181 | NCBI WGS metagenome assembly ULPC01 (sample SAMEA4835620, study PRJEB28245) | human gut metagenome | biome: gut microbiome; material: fecal sample | place: Denmark | collected 2008
CAAACTGCGCACTGCTAAATCATCCAGCGTAACGTAAGTACGCCCACTGCCCTGCGCTAAGTGCTTTAACAGCGTCGTCTTGCCCACCTGCCGCGCGCCGGTTAAAAGCAGCACTTTAAACTGCGATGATGTTCTGTTGATTGTTTGTTCAATATTGCGTGTGATGTACATGTTATTTCTACTCAAATTCAATAAACAACAAAGCTTTTAACTTCATATTTTTAGCTTTCCATCTAAAAAACTTTGATAATCGTCACAAATCTTTTGAACATCACTGCCAAAAGTTATCTGCCTCCCCTTGTGCAGCCATAATATCTTGCTGCACATGCTGCGCACCTGGTTCAGCGAATGTGATACCAATATAGTCGTTGCACCACCGTTAATTATCTCTTTCATTTTTGCTTCACTCTTTTTGCGGAATGCACCGTCACCGACGGACAACACTTCATCTAAAATTAAAATATCCGGTTTTACCAGTGATGCTATCGAAAACGCCAAGCGTGATTTCATACCGCTGGAAAGCTGCTTAAACGGTCGGTCCTCAAATTCTTTCAGTTCGGCAAAATCTATTATCTGCTCGTAAGTTTCATCCATAAACCTGCGGGTATAACCAAGCATAGCGCCACGCAGATAAGCGTTTTCTTTCACCGTTAAATCACCGTCAAATCCACTGCCAAGCTCTAAAAGCGCTGCTATTGTGCCATGGCGGATAATACTTCCTTCCGATGGACGCATAATACCGGATACTGCTTTTAAAAGTGTTGATTTGCCAGCACCGTTAGTACCAATTATCCCCAGCATATCACCTTCATTAAGGTTAAAAGTAATATTCCTGTTTGCCCAAAATTCTTTAACGGTATAATTGCCTTTTAACCTGCGTACAACGTACTCTTTTAAGCCTATGCTTTTAAAATCACCTGTAATATATTTTATTGATACATTTTTTACCTGTAATATTTTTTTCATCAATGTTTATAAAAATTATGATATTTATTTAAAAAGTTAGCAACTTGTCTATATTCATAATAATCATATTCTGTATATGGATAAACACCTGCTTCTACAACTTTTTTTATCATATCAGCGCGCAAATTATCATTCATAAAAGAAATTCCATTCAAACAACTGCAATTTATTCTTTCATAAAACGTTAAATCTAATTTTTCAGCTAATTCAACTGCTTCGATTGGTATATTATCCATTGTATTTTTAGCGATATCTAATCCAGCATTTTTAATAATGTATAAGCATAAAAAATCCAATGCTATATTAACCCCAAATTTAGCTCGATAGTATTTAGGTGGAATAGATTTTTCAAAAGAAATATTTCTATTAAATTTTTTTGAAACTATATCCATTAAAGTTTCTTTTCTATATCTTTTTTCAGTTCCAATATTGCTTAAAGAGATCAAAGAATCGGCTATTTTAATCGGATCATAGTAACTTGCAATAATTGAAGTACCAACTTCTGTAATTCCATTTATATATCTTATATCTTTTAAACCAATAAACGAAAACGGATGAGTATTATTTATATTAGATAAAGTAAAAAATTTCGAAAAATTTTCTTTGTTTGCTTCTAAAATCATTCCAAAAACATTATATCCAGCATTTAAATAATCACAATATAAAATAGCACCTATTCCCATGAATTCCCATGAATTATGATCTATATCTAAAGGTTTTCTTACATTAGTTTTTAGAACATAGGGATTAAATTTAGAAAAAAAATTTTTTTCTCTTTCATAGCCATCTTCAAAATCTATTGATACAAGTTTTGTTGCTTCTGGCATTATATAAAAAGCGGCTAAAGAATCAATACCTCCACTAAAACTTAATATTATATTTTCTTTTAAGCTTTTATTAAAGTTTTTTGATTTTAAACTTCTTACTATAACTTCCGCTTTGGTAAAATCTATTAAAAATTTTATTAAAGATTCACTTATATCTAAATCTATAATAATTTGCTTAAATTTTCTTTTTACTAATGAAACTAATGCTACTGCAATATTATCATTTTGAGGTATAAACTCACCATTTAAAATAAAATGGGCATCAAATTTATTTCTTCTACCAACTTCATCTATAGTTATACATTCAAATTCAATTTTTTCATTTGATAAATAAAAATTCCTAAAAATAACACTACTTTTTTTCTCTTCGAAATTCATTATAATAACCTCCTAAAATTTAAACATAATATAAAAATTTATAGTTATATTTTTTGTACACCCAACAGCCAATTTCAAACAGTACTATAGCATAACCTAGCAAAAGCAGATGCAGCCACAAATCAGGCACAGTATTATGCAAAACGATACTGCGGAAATACGTTATGCATACAAAGACAGGGTTGCAGTAAAACAATATCTGCAAATGCTGCGGCAAAATATCTATGCTGTAAAAAATAGCAGAGCCGTACATAACTATCTGGGTAAATATGCGGTAAAGGTATTGGATATCCCTAAAGAATATATATAAGGCTGATAATATTAAGCCTATGCCTACGTTTATAATAATTAAACAAACTATTGGATATATTAAAAGTACAAACTCCCATGTTAAGCTGATACCCTCTAATAGAACAAAGAAGAAATAGATAAATAAAATAATAATAAAGTTAATTATTGCCGATACGTTTTTAGAAAACAAAAACAAATACTTCGGCACATTTATTTTTGTAAAAATAGATGAATTGCTTACCAAAGCAAGCATCCCTTCGTTAGTCGCTTCTGTAAAATAATTAAAAATTATCTGCCCGCTAAAAAGGTAAATAACGTAATGTTCTATACTTCTGCCAAAAAAGTTGCCAAATATTACTGCCATTACGCTAAGCATTAATAACGGAGATAATACGCTCCACACTATGCCTAATACTGTACGGTTATATCTCTTTTTAAAGTCTCTTTTTACCAGTTCCTCAAAGAGGAACTGGTATGTTTTTAGTTTTGCTATCACTATATCCCACCGTTAAAATACGTGTTATAATTATCAATCTCTCTCAAATAAATCCCTTGTATATACTTTTTCTTTTACATCATTTAAAAGTTCATCATACCTGTTGGCTATTATTACTCTGCTTTCTTTTTTAAATTTATTGAAATCATTTACTACTTTATTGCCAAAAAATATATCTCCATTATGTAATGTCGGTTCATAGATTATAAGTTCTATCCCTTGTGCTTTTAAGCGTTTCATTACTCCCTGGATGCTGCTTTGACGGAAGTTATCACTGTTTGCTTTCATAGTTAAACGGTATACGCCTACTGTTATTTGTCCACCAATACCGTCATCTTTAAAACCTGCTTTTTTCAGTATTTGGTTTGCTATAAAGTTTTTCCTTGTCCTGTTTGCTTCTACTATCGCTCCTATTAAGTTTTCAGGCACGTCTTTATAGTTTGCTAAAAGCTGTTTTGTATCTTTTGGCAGACAGTAACCACCATAACCAAAAGAAGGATTATTATAAAAATCGCCTATTCTTGGGTCATAGCCAATACCTTTAATAATCTCTGCCGTATTAAGGTTACGCATTTCTGCGTAGGTATCAAGTTCGTTAAAATAGCTTACTCTAAGTGCCAAATATGTATTAGCAAAAAGTTTTATTGCTTCTGCTTCAGTGAGCCCAGCGTATAATACGGGTACTTCTTTTTTTATTGCGCCTTGTTTTAAAAGGTTAGCGAAGGTTTCTGCTTTTTGGCGTAAGTATTCATTGTCTTCAGGCACACCTACAACTATACGGCTCGGATAAAGGTTATCGTATAATGCTTTGCCTTCGCGTAAAAATTCAGGGCTGAATAAAATATTATCTGTTTTATATTTCACACGCATTTCTTTAGTATAACCTACAGGAACTGTGCTTTTTATTACCATTACAGCGTTAGGATTAACTTTTAAAACTATTTCGATTACGTTTTCAACGGAAGATGTATCAAAATAATTCTTTTCTGGGTCATAATTAGTCGGTGTAGCTATAATTACAAATTCTGCTTTGCTGTATGCTGCTTCTGCGTCTGTAGTTGCAGTTAAATTAAGTTGGTGATTAGCTAAATATTCTTCTATTTCTTTATCTACAATAGGGGATTTTTTATTATTAATCTGTTCTACTTTTTCTTTAACGATATCTACTGCCGTTACCTCATTATGCTGTGCTAAAAGCACGCTTAAACTTAATCCTACATATCCTGTTCCTGCTACTGCTATTTGCATTACATTCTTCTCCTTACTATTAAATTTTGTTTTATCTTACATATAACTCCTTTTATACCTGATATTTTAAAATATTGTTGTATTTTAAAATATTTATATAAATAACGAAGAAATTTGATATTGTTAAATATACCATCATTCATAACACAATAATATTGCAAATATCCTAAAAAGGATATTTTGTATAACTTTTTACATTTTGTTATACCTAAGTTTTTAAAACCTTTTTGTTTTAAAAACTGTATTAAGTCTTTAAATTGATCATCAGAGTTTATGGTATTTAGATTATAAAAAACAACATCTAAAACCATTTTTAAATAGCTTTTATAGATCTCTTTATATAAGCCTGTTTGATCAAGATATTTTTTCAATTCGTATAAAGCTTTGTAAAAGTCTAATGGTGTTTTGCTATTACCGGACTGTAAATTTTTAGTTTGCCCAACTCTGTAATGCACCAATACTTTATCCAATAAAACAATCCTTTCTGCCGTTACAAGCGTTTGACTTGTAAACAAAAGGTCATTAGTACGTTTTACATTCTGAAATTTAAATCCATACTTACCCAAAAACTTTTTACGGTACAACTTGTTCCATGGAGCGATTAAAAATGAATTAAAAATATCTTCCGGCATATCTTTATAGCAGAACGTTTTGTATTGATATTCTTTTAATTTACTTATCCTGTCATTTAAAGGGCTTGTTTTACCTGTAATATCATCAAAAGTATCTGCTTTAAATATAACCATATCCGCATTAAACTTTTCTGCTTGTGCAACAGATGCTTCTATTAAATCAAGCTCAAAATAATCGTCGCTGTCTAAAAATATTACATACTTACCTTTAGCTATACTGAGGCCTAAATTTCTAGCAGCGGCAGCCCCTTGGTTTTCTTGCGTTAGAATTATAATGCGAGAATCTTTTTTCGTATACTGCTGTAATATTTTTAATGAATCATCTGTACTGCCATCGTCTATGCAGATAATTTCAATATTTATATAAGACTGCTTATATATATTATTTAAATATTTATATAAGTATTTTTGTGAATTATTTACTGGCGTGATTATTGAAATCATAGTAAAAATATAAATTAATTCGATAATTTTTCTTTGATTTTTCTTATTGTTTTTATCAATCCATATTTTTTATAATACTCTATACTTTTTTCTATAATACACCTAGAATTTTTTATATTTATATTACTATTTTTAACTTCTGATAACTCAACTAATAAATTATCTTTTACTTTATAAGCATATTTTAATCTCTTTAATAAATTAACTTGCTCATTTTCTAATTCTTTGATTTTATGATTTTTTTCATCAATAATTAAATTTTTCTCACCTAATAAATTTGCTATACTTAAAACAATTTTCTGATTATCAGAAAAACTATTTAATAACATACATCTTTCGTCTATACTTAATTGTTCATAAAATTTTTGTAAATTTATTAAAAACCTAGAAATATGTTCAACAATAGTTTTATATAATTTTTCCTCATTTTCATATTTTCCCAAGCGTAATAACATTTGATTTACTATAAGAGTAAGAGCAGTTATTCTTTCTTTATAATTTTGTTTAGTCATAGTCGAATTAGCTCTTACTCTTCGTTTAAACAAAATATTAGTTATACATTTTACACGTTTAGCATTCAATAAAATGTCTAATAAATATAAATTATCTTCATATAATAAAATTTCAGGAAACTTCAAATTATTATTTTCTAAAAAATTCTTTCTAACTATCTGTAAACATGGTGATACTATCAAATCACCATGTTCTCTAAATTTTATATACAAATTCTTGCCATCATAAATTTTCGGATAAAAATTTTTCCTATTATAATAAAATTTATACTCCGGATATGTCTTTTCTAATTCCTTATTTTCATAAAAACTTACACCCTCAAAAAATAATAAATCTAAAGAATTTTCTTCCATATACGAATAAAGCAATTCAAAACAATTTTTGTCTAATAAATCATCACTGTCCATAAAATAAATATATTTTTTTGTCGCTTTACCTATGCCAAAGTTTCTTTCATAACCTTGCCTCATATTTGCATGTGCAAATATTTTTATATCAATCTCTTTATGTTCTCCAGCATATTTTTTTAAAACTTGCAGTGTCTTATCTGTACTGCCGTCATCTATACAAATAATTTCAATATTTTTATATGTTTGCTCAACTATGGAATCTAGTGCTTCTTTAACATATTGCTCTGTATTATAACAAGGCATTATTACAGAAATACCACTTTCAATATCATCAATTTTATTTATTAAATTATGTTTTACAGGCGTATTAAGATACGCATGTAACCATAAATCAGAACATGCTCCATCTAAATTTTTCCAAGGTTTATCTTTACTTGAATAGTGAATTATAGCTGCATCTTCATATAAATCACGCTTATTTCGATAATTTGTACTATATGTCTTATTGATATCTTGAATTTTCCATTTATCATTTGCACGATATAAATTTACAACTAAAAAATTATAACGAATTGGCAATAGTTTAATCTTTTCATCAAAAACTATATTAAAAACATTTTGATCCATTAATGAACTATCATTAAGTTCCTGCTTAACTTTGCAAAGTTTTTCTGGCAATTTTTCTTCTCTAAGTTTTTTTAAATTCAGCAACATTACGCCACTATTAAAATAATGCTGTACTTTTTTTGTAAATTCATGTTTCCAATACACACTACCACTATCAATAACAACTGCAGCATAATAATTTGCAATGTCTGTTTCATATAATTTATTAATATCTGATTTTATTATTAAATCACCATCAATATATAAAACTTTGTCTAAATCATTTAAAATTTCAGGTATTAAAAATTTAAACAAGCTTGCAATAGAAGCTACACAAATAGCATTATCATCAAATTTATGATAATCTTGAAATCTTTCCTTTGCATTTACATTAATAATATCTATTGTTACATTAGCGTTTTCCATCATCTTAAATTGTCTTATTGTCTGTTCTGTTAATGCTGAAGCAATTATATGAATCACATATTTATTTATACTATCTGAATCAATCAATGATTGAATTGTGACACATGTCGGCATCACATAGTTATCATCAGATATCATACATAAATGTTTAATTTCCTTTTTATCCACAAAAATCACCTTTTCCATAAATTCTCATCACATAGAGCAAACAAACTTTAATTTTTTTGAACTAATTACCATACACTCTTTTTCTCCATAATATATTCCTTTGCAGTAGGATATATTATATTCTTTTAATATTCTTTTAATATTCTTTCTACCTCATTGACTGTGTTTTTCTCACCTTTCCTGTTATAGTCATCTATTACTATTACAAAGTTTTCTTCTAAACATTCCGGCAATATCTCCAGTACATCTATCCTTGCATAAATTTTTGCATTTGCTCTTAAAGGTGCATCAATAGATATAAAGTCAAATTTTTGCCTTTGTAATATTTCTTTAAAATTCTTAAACGCTAATACTTTATCGTCATTTTTATATTTTCTGTATTCACGTTCCAGTTTTAATATTTCAGTATTTTCTGATACTTCATTTTCTTTTTTATAAAATTCTATCCATTCCTGGTCATGCTCTACTACTGTGTGTTTTACATCTTTATTAGCCTTAGCGTATTGGTTTAATAGCTTTGTGCTTTGTCCTAATCCAAGTTCTAATATTTTCTTTGGTTTTACTGCATTTAATATCCTATAAACAGCATATAGGTATTGGTATCCTACAGCCCACCTACCAGGAGAAAAACTTTTATCTTTTAACCAGTTACTGTCTGATATGGTGTTATTAAAGGTTTCTGCCCACAGTATTTCTTTATTTATGTTTTTACTTTCCCTTAATATATCTTTTGATGTATTTATAGCTGTAAGAATATCATTATTACTTTGTTTTATTACTTCCAGTTTTTCATTTATATTTTCTATACATTCTTTTTGTTCTGTTATCATTTTTTCTATTTTCTGATTGTTTCTTTCTGCTTCTTCTTTAAAATAAGTGTTTATATCATTAATATTTTTCTTTATATCTTCTATTGTTTGGTTTTTAGCATCGATTAGTTTATTAAGGATTTGTATTTCTTGTTCTAATTTAACTATTGCTTCTTTTTGTTTTTGAGTTCTACTTGTAAATATTTTTTCACCCATTATTTTTTCTTTATGCATTCTATGCTGTATATTCTTTAAATTCATTGTATACACCACTTTTTAATCTCTTAATATTTTTTTATAAAGGTAACTTCTTACTTTATTTGGAATCAGCCTTACTATGCTTCTTATAGTTATATTTATTAAAAAGTCAGTTTTACAAATAAATTTAGTTTTCAAAAGCTGTTTCTGAAACTTACAATCCTGCTTTAAATATTGCCAACCGCCACGCCTTGCAAACATATCTTTATCTGCCCTTACGTTTACAAGACATTCCGGTATATTCGCTGCGATATATCCTTTCTGCAGTATTCTTACAAATAGGTCATAATCTTCAAACCATAAAAAGTCCCTATAATTTCCGCTTTGTATTACAGCACTCTTTTTTAAAACTACTGTTACGTGCCTGAAAGGGTTTCTTCTTTTGGCAAATTTTATTATTGTCTGATGTATACACGGTAATTTAGTTACCGTATCAGGATTGTTTTCATCTTTGCTAAATTCTGTTATCCATGTTCCCAATAACGCTGTTTCAGGATGTTTTTGTAGGTAATTAAACTGCTTTTCAAACCTATCCAATTTAGATATATCATCGCTATCCATACGGGCTATGTATTCATATTTACAGGCTTTTACACCATCTCTTAACGCTAATCCTAATCCTCTATTTTCTTTAAAGGATAATATTTTAAATAGTTTGGAATTTTGTTTTTGAAAATCTTCTATGCAGTCATCTAATTCTTTTGTTAAAGGTCCATCTTTTACTATTACGATTTCTGTTGGTTTTAATGTTTGGTTAATTACACTTTGTAGTGCTCGTTTTAAGTATTCTGCTTTTTCTTTTTTATATACGGATATGAGTACGGAAAATAGTATTGTTGTTTCAGGTTGCTGCTCTTTAGCTGTATTAATATGCTCCTTTGCACTGTACAACAATTTTCATCGTCCTCCATAACAGCATCGCGTCAAGCCATACACTCCAGTTGCGTACATACCAGCTGTCCAGCTGTACTCGTTCTTTATATCCTGTATCACTTCTGCCGCTCACCTGCCACATGCCAGTAATGCCCGGTTTTACCATCAGGTAGTCGTTGATGTATTCTCCGTACCTTATCATTTCGTCCCTTATTATCGGACGCGGGCCTACCAGGCTCATTTCTCCCTTCAGTACGTTGAATATCTGTGGCAGTTCGTCTAAACTTGTTTTTCTAAGAAATGCCCCGCTTTTGGTTATGCGTGGGTCGTTTTTAAGTTTAAAATCTTTTTCCCATTCTGCTTTTGCTTTAAGGTCTGTTTTTAAAAGCTGCTCCAGTTTTTCTTTTGCATCTACGCACATGCTGCGGAATTTGTAGCAGTTAAATTCTTTGCCGTTTTTGCCTATACGCCTATGCTTAAAGATTACAGGACCAGGTGAGTCTTTATATATCCATAAGGCGATAATAATTAATATCGGCGATATCGCTATAGTGCCTGTTATGGTCAGCACGTAGTCAAAGCTTGTTTTTATCCATCTGTTTACCGGTCTTGCAAGGTTGTTTTTTAGCCTCAACAGCATTAGCTTTTCATTAAACAGGCTTTCCGCTTCTATGCCACCCATTGGTACGCCTACGAGGTTTGGTATTACGCCCATGCTTTTTACTAAGGGCTGTACTTTGTAGATTAGTTTTGTTAGTTTGCCTTGCTCTAAACCGGGAGCTGCTATAAAGACATGGTTGATGTTGTATTTTTTTATTACTGGTTCTGCGTCGCTGAATTTGCCAAGTACGGGGTAGTTTTCTAATATACCTTGCTCTACTTTGTTATCTTCTAAAAGGCCTATTATTTTGTAGCCCATACCAGCGTCGTTTTTGATGCCTTGTACAAGTAGTTCTGCTGTTTTGCCCGCTCCGATAATGAGTACCGGTATTTGCAGGAGCTGGTATTTTTCAAGCACTTTTTTTACGATATAACGGAAAATGACAAGCAGTATAAAGCTTAACAGCCAAAATACTGCGATAAACATTCTGCTTGTTGAACCTGCTATACGCGCTATATAGAGCAATATGATAATGCTTGTAACAGCGTAGCAGCTAGTGATAAAGAGTTTTTGGATTATCTGCCAGAACTGAGCGCGACGGTTATAGAGCTGTTCGACGTTTAAGAAAATAAGGTAAAGTAAGGGGAATACTACCCAGAAGTTGAGCCAAGAGATATGCAGGCTGTGATTACCGGTATAGAAGTTACGGAAGTTAAAGGCAAGTTCTTCTGCACATACTATGGCAATGTAATCAACACAAATTAATACAAATGGTAGAATGATATTGGTATACTTATTTATTTTTTGCAGATGTTCTGCCACGTTTTCTCACCCTGGGCTTTAGTTTTATCTAAATTAAAAATTTATAATATAATTGTACCATACCTTTACCCCCCCGCAAGACATTTTCGTTAGAGTGAGTCTAACTTTTACTGGTCTTGGTGAAACTTTATCCCTGCCGGCAGGTTAGCGCGGCAGCGC
>ULPC01034975.1_pt1 | contig 10819 bp, 9 predicted proteins | sample 1953181 | NCBI WGS metagenome assembly ULPC01 (sample SAMEA4835620, study PRJEB28245) | human gut metagenome | biome: gut microbiome; material: fecal sample | place: Denmark | collected 2008
ATGATCGCGCCCCAGATACCGTCTAATCCGAGGATTAGTGGCAGCAGCATGACGGCGGATAACTGGAACACAAGTGTCCGCAGGAATGAAATCAACGCAGAAATCAAGCCATTGTTTAACGCCGTGAAGAAGGACGAACCATAAATGTTAAATCCGTTGATCAGGTAGGTAAACGAATAGATCAGGAATCCGTGTTTGGTTAGTGCAAACAGTTCTGTATCATATCCAACGAAGATTTTCGTCAGAGGTCCTGCAATCGCATGTGCCAGCAGGACAAGTAGGATACCCCAGATGGCAATCAGACTGGTACTTTTTTTGAACATATTCTTAAGCTCATCCCGGTTCCCGGCACCGTAGTGGTAGCTGACAATCGGTGCACTGCCGACCGAATATCCAAGGAAGATCGATATGAATATGAAGTTTACATACATGATCGCGCCGTAGGCAGCCACACCATTTTCGCCTGCGTATTTCATAAGCTGCAGGTTGTAGAGCGAGTTCACGAGAGAGGAAGAGAGGTTTGTCATAAGCTCCGAAGAACCGTTTGTACATGTCTTCAATAACACCGCTCCGTCAAATTTTGTCTTTCCAAGTTTCAGCAGACTGGAATTCTTCCGTGCAAAATAGAAGATCGGGAAGAATCCACCGATGCATTCTCCGGTTACCGTCGCAATCGCGGCGCCCGGCAATCCCCATCCCAAGACTGCGATAAACAGATAATCTAACACCATATTTGTCACACCAGCGATGATGATAACGCCAAGTCCCAGCTTCGGTTTCTCTGCGGTAACGAAGAAGCTCTGGAATACGTTTTGCAGCATAAAGGCTGGCATGGAGATAAAACAGATTCTTCCATATAGCACGCAATTATCCAGCAGTGCGCCTTCTGCACCAAGCAAGGATGCAACCGGACGGACTAACAGCATTCCGCAGAGACTGAAGATGACACCGCCGATGAAAGTCACATAGACAAGCAGCGAGAAATATTCGTTTGCTTTCTTATGTTCGCCTTCGCCGAGTGTCTTTGCCACGATCGCGCTACCACCGGTACCGACCATGAAGCCGAGTGCGGACACACCCATCATGAGAGGCATAACCAGATTGACTGCAGCGAATGCTGTCTTGCCGACATAGTTCGATACGAACAGCCCATCGACGATACCGTAGATGGAAGTGAAGATCATCATGATGATGGACGGCAGGACGAAGCGCAGCAGCTTCTTATAAGTAAAATGTTCGGATAATTGTATCTTCATGTTGTAATTCCTCCAATTTTGTTATAGCTTCTGGATTCCTTCGCGCAGGGCTGCGAGATACTGTGCGTGGAAATGCAGAATCGTTTTGTATTCTTTTTCTGTCAGTTTTGGGAATGCTTCGTTCTCAATCTCTACCATCGGGAAGATCGTACGGCGCACGAGCTGCAATCCCTGTTCGGTCAGATAGATGTGCATGCTCCGTCCCTTTCCGGACGCGAGTGTCAGATATTCCTTCTTCTGTAATGACCGGATCGCTGAGTTGACGGTCTGCTTCGGGATGAAGGTTGTGCGGCAGATGTCGCTTTGCTTACAGCCATCCCCCAGCTCGCAGATTGCGTACAGGGTGTCGAACTCGCTGTTCGAGAGACCAAGCCGCATCGCTGCGTCGTGGTAGATGATGTTATATTCTTTGTAGATGTGGTTGAATGCAACCAGCTTGTCACTCATATATGGTTGTTCTTCTTCGTGTTTTTCTTTCATAGAGGCTCCTCTCACAATTCGACAAAATATGTCTGATTTCGTACTCAAGTAAGTCCGAAAACATACTTAGTATAGTCTGATTTCGGACTTATGTCAAGAGGAAGATGGATGTAAATTATTTGTAATTATGCAAGGAAAACATGGCAAGATACATTGCTATTTTACAGGGATTGAAGTATACTTAGGGGCGAAAATAAATATGTATAAAATATTATAGAACGAAAATTATAGACAAGGGGAACAGGACAGGAGTAAAAAGATGCTGACACAATTTTCAAGAACTGAGCTGCTGCTTGGAAAAGAAGCGATGGAGAAATTACAGAATTCCCGTGTCGCCGTATTCGGAATCGGTGGTGTAGGTGGTTATGTCTGTGAGGCGCTGGCACGAAGCGGCGTTGGAGCCTTTGATCTGATCGATGATGATAAGGTGTGTCTGACGAATCTGAACCGTCAGATTATTGCGACCTATAAGACAATCGGAAAATATAAAACGGACGTTATGAAGGAACGGATCTTGGATATCAATCCGAAAGCGGATGTACGTGTGCACAAATGTTTCTTCCTGCCGGAAAATGCCGATGAGTTTCCGTATGAAGACTATGACTACATGGTTGATGCAGTGGATACGGTAACTGCAAAAATCTCTCTCGTGATGAAAGCACAGGAGAAACACATTCCGATCATCAGCAGTATGGGCGCCGGCAATAAATTAGATGGCAGTCAGTTCAAGGTGGCAGATATCTATAAGACGAAGGTCTGTCCGCTTGCGAAGGTCATGCGGCGGGAACTTAAGAAGCGCGGAGTGAAGAAATTAAAGGTTGTGTATTCGGAGGAACAGTCGATTCGTCCGATTGAGGATATGTCGATCAGCTGCCGGACGCGCTGTGTATGTCCGCCGGGTGCGAAACACAAATGCACCGAGCGGAGAGATATTCCGGGCAGTGTCGCATTTGTTCCATCGGTGGCAGGTCTGATCATTGCCGGTGAGGTTGTGAAGGATCTGGTGAAGGACGTACCGCGGACAGCAGAAGAACCGACAACATAAATACGGGCGTAGGCAAAATAAAATATAGTAACTCGTGTAATTGGTATGCATTTGATGGAACAGGAGGCAGAAACAATGACATTAGAGAAGCATGTGATTGATACAGTGAAGGAATGGCAGACGAAGATCGGCACGGATGATGCAGGCGTGCGCCTCTATTATCCGAAGGTGTCGATGTGCGGATATCTGAAGCTTCCAGTGGAGGAGGATTCCGAGAAGATCTGTCAGGAGGCAGAGGCATATTTCGAGAAAAGTGTACCAGAACTTGGACACGTGACAGTGACCGAGAAAGCAGACCGGTTCTGCGTGTTTGTCAGTCCGGAGGGCTGTGATTATATTAACCTTGAGATTCCTGTTTCGGAATTTTTAGAGGGATTTCTGAAGGTGCTTAAGACGCAGGATATGCAGCAGGTACGGGCGTATTTTCAGGCATTTGCGAAAGCACATGGCACGACGGTCTGTGAGGAGGACGATGAGGAGGATCTCGGAACGGTGCTCTCTTTTGCGGATAAGGATGTGGAGCCTTATCTGTACTGTGTGACAGACGATCAGTTTGGAATTACCTATCACCGGTTTACGAAGGATGATTTCGATACGATTTAAAAAAGTCTTAAACAAAAGCGGAGTTTAATAAAAAAGATACAATTTGGATACAACCATGATTTAAAATAGAAAAGGAGTTTTCCCATGAACGAACAAACGAAAGCGAGAATCAAGGAGTTACAGAAAGAAAAAGATGTTGTGATCTTAGCGCATTATTATGTGGATGGTGAAGTGCAGGAAATCGCAGATTATGTCGGCGATTCGTACTATCTGGCGAAGGTTGCAACGACAGTGGAACAACAGAATATTTTGTTTTGCGGCGTCTCCTTTATGGGTGAGAGTGCGAAGCTTCTGAATGCGAAGAAGCATGTCTATATGGCAGATGATGGAGCGGATTGCCCGATGGCACATATGGCGGAAGTGGAGAAGATCGAGGAAGTGCGGAAGGAATATCCGGATGTGGCAGTTGTCTGCTATGTAAATTCAACAGCAGAATTAAAGGCACATTCCGATGTCTGCGTGACATCATCCAATGCACTGAAGATCGTCAAGGCATTGCCGAACAAGGACATCTATTTTATTCCGGATTACAATCTGGCACATTTTATAGCGGAGCAGGTACCGGAGAAGCATTTTATCTTCAACGATGGATTCTGCCATGTACATAAGAGTATTCACAGTGAAGATGTGAAGAAGGCAAAGGAACTGCATCCGGACGCACTTGTTCTGGCACATCCGGAGTGTACAAGTGACACGCTGGCACTGGCGGACTTCATCGGAAGTACGTCCCAGATCATTGATTACGCAACCGCATCGGACAGCAAGAAGTTCCTGATCTGCACCGAGATGGGTGTGTTCTATGAGTTGATGCAGAAGAACCCGGACAAGAAATTCTTCTCTGTCGGACACAGACAGTTCTGCCCGAACATGAAGAAGGTCAGTCTGGACAAAGTACTTGAGAAGCTCGAAGATCTGAAGGATGAAGTGATCCTTCCAGAGGAAATGTGTGAGCAGGCGAAGAAACCGCTCGACGAGATGCTTCGTCTGGCACAGTAGCAGGACTGGTGCGTTAGTGGGTGCATCAAACCGATCAGGCGGGATCAGGTAAGTTGGCAGATGTATGAAACCACCGAACGAGGAGTATGAGATGAAACGGATTTTAATTGTGGAAGATGATATGGCGCTGGCGCAGGAATTGCAGTATCTGCTGATTTCGAATCAGTATGATGCGCAGCGCGTCGAAGAATTCACCGATGTAGCTGGACAGATTCTTGCTTCGCAGGCAGATATGGTTTTGCTGGATATTAACCTTCCAGAAGTAGATGGACAGAGTGTGTTGCGGGAACTGCGCAAGACATCGGATATTCCGGTCATTATGGTGACAAGCAAAAACACAGAGATGGACGAAGTGATCTCGAAGAGCTTCGGTGCGGATGATTTTATTGCGAAGCCATACAATCCTTCTATTTTGCTTCTGCATATCGAGGCGGTATTCAAGCGGCTTGGAAAGATGGACGCAGACAAGGGACTTACCTATAAAAATATGACGCTTGACACGGCACGTGGAGTTCTGACGGTCGGGGATAACAGCGTGGAGCTTACGAAAAATGAAGCGGGTATTTTATCCTATCTGCTGAAGCATCAGAATACGATCGTGACGCGCGATGAACTGATCAGTTATCTGTGGGATTCGGAGGCATTTGTCGATGATAACACGCTGACGGTCAATATGAACCGTGTCAGAAAGAAGCTTGCTGATCTCGGCGTGGAGGATATAATCCGGACAAAACGAGGACAGGGGTACATTCTGGCATGACAGTTCGAAGTTATCTAAAAGACAGAATCAGCTTTGTTGCAGCGACAGTGTTTATCATGGTCGTATTAAGGCTGTTAGGATTTGCCTGCAAGGCGCGGATGGATTTCATCTGGGTGATGGAGGGCATCATTTTTGTGACGGCATTGTGCGTGTGTCTGGCGGACTATCGCAAGCGCAGGCATTTTTATCGGGAATTGCTGGGAATCTTAGAAGGGCTTGACCAGAAATACCTGATCACGGAGATGACGGTACAGCCGGATTTCGAGGAAGGTAAGATCTGGATGGATGTTCTGTATGACATCGGGAAATCCATGCGGGACAAGCTGAACGAAACAGAAGATTCGCTGCGGGATTTTAAGGAATATCTGGAGCTTTGGATTCACGAGATCAAGATTCCAATTGCCGCTTTAAACCTGATGAATTATAACGGCAGTCAGGATTTGAAGAAGCAGAAGGCACAGCTTGCACGGATTAACAGCTTTGTGGAGCAGATTTTATTTTATGCGCGTGCAGATGCGGCAGAAAAGGATTATCTGCTTACCGCGTGTGATCTGGATGTGACGATCAATAAAGTACTGCAGCAGCAGAAGGATCTGCTGATTGGAAATAAAATACGAATCGAGAAAAACGATACAGCCCATTCGGTTGTCACGGATTCCAAGTGGCTCACATTTATGCTTGGGCAGATCGTGAACAACAGTATCAAATACCGGGATGCTGCAAAACAGCCGTGTATTTCTTTTGCGGTAGAGGAGATGGCAGATAAGACTGTTCTAAAGATCCGCGATAATGGTATCGGGATTCCGGAACAGGATATCGACCGGGTATTTGACAAGACCTTTACTGGGGAGAATGGACGCAAAGGAAATGCTTCTACTGGAATGGGTTTGTATATATGTAAACAGCTTTGTAATAAGCTCGGACATGCGATTACGATTGCGTCCGTGTACGGGGAATACACCGAGGTGGAGATCGCCTTCGGCAAAGAGACTTTCTTGACGAAAGAGTAATTTATAACCTTACAAAAATGTAAGGTTATTGTCATGAACTACGATGGATAGAAAGCATGAGAGAATGTATGATGCAGGCAGGATAGATGCCTGAGATGCTAATATAGAAGAAAGGCACAGTCTGGTACTGTGGCGAGGATTTGGAACATGGCTTATCATGAATCCATGTATTTTTTAGTATTTTTACCGGTGGTTCTCATCGGATATCAGCTTGCACCAAAGCAGGTGCGCTTTGGTGTGCTGCTCTTTTTTAGTTATTGTTTCTATTTTTTATTCAGCCACAGATTAATTGTATATTTGCTTGGCGCAACTACAATCACCTATCTGACAGGACGGCTGGTTGCGACTGGTGAGAAAAAACGCAGAAAAACGATTCTGATCGTGGGTGTCTGGCTGTTACTTGGCATGCTGCTTGTGATGAAGTACAGCGGATTTTTCGCAGAGAATGTGAATGCGCTTTTCGGAACGATAAACCTTGGACTCCGGCTTCCGGTGCGGCGGTTCCTGCTGCCGCTTGGTATTTCCTTTTACACACTTTCTGCGATTGGCTACATGGCGGATGTGTATTGGAAGAAGATTGAACCGGAGAAAAACATTGCGAAGCTTGCCCTCTTTTTAAGCTTCTTTCCAATCATCATGGAAGGTCCAATCTGTATGTACAGTGATACCGCAGAGACGCTTGCAAAAGGTGAAGACATTCGAAGCGAGAACCTCATCCGTGGCTATATGCGGATTGGCTGGGGATTGTTGAAGAAGGTTGTAATCGCTGACCGCCTGTATGTCGTTGTGCAGACGCTGTTTGATGGGTATGCGTCCTACCACGGCGTGATGATCGTCGTTGCGGCAGTGTCCTATACAGTGCAGCTTTATATGGAATTTTCTGGCTGCATGGATATCGTGATCGGAAGTGCGGAATGTTTTGGCGTGACGCTGCCGGAGAATTTCGCGCAGCCGTTCGTATCGAAGAATGCATCTGAGTTTTGGCGCAGATGGCATATCTCGCTTGGCAGATGGTTCAAGACGTATATCTTCTATCCGGTTTCCATGTCGAAGCTTACCAGAAAATGGAACCGGTTTGCGAAGAAACATACAAGCAAATACATAAAGCTGATGGTTGCATCGGCAATTGCATTATTCCCGGTGTGGGTGTGCAACGGACTGTGGCATGGTGCGAACTGGAGCTACCTTTTCTATGGCATGTATTATTTCGTCGTAATTATGATTGAGCTGATGTTGGAACCCGCGGTGAAGAAGCTTTGCGCGGCATGGAAAATCGCAGAAGACGCAGCATGGTGGAATGTTCTTCGAATCTTGAAAACATGGGTAATCATTTTCACCGGAGAACTGTTTTTCCGGGCGGATACACTTGGCATTGGCATGCACATGTTCCGGTCGCTGTTCCATGATTTTTCGATACAGAAGCTTTGGGATGGTACGTTGCTTACACTTGGACTTGGCAGAGTGGAGATCGGAATTATTTTAGTCTCTCTGTTGATTGTCGGCGTAGTAAATCATTTCCGTGAGCAGCAGATTGATGTGCGCGGTGTGATATTACAGAAGCGGTTGCCAGTGCGCTGGCTCGTGTATCTTGCGCTCATCTTTGTTGTACTTATATTCGGTGCGTATGGACCGGGATATCAGGAGGTGGATCTGATCTATGCAGGCTTCTGAGAACAAAAAAATAAAAAAGAGAAAATCTGTTAATACGGAAATTGCGAATACGAAAAACGTCAGACATGGAATCTGGCTCCGGGTAATTTCATTTGCAGTCGTTGTCGTTCTGCTTTTAATAGGAGCCGGAAAGCTGTGTGATCCAATCCGGCTAGGCTTGCAGGATTCGGTTTCCGAGCGGGAACGGTATCTGTTACACCTGCTATCGGAACCAGAGGAAATGGTTGATGTGGCAATCCTCGGTGACAGCGAAAGCTATACGTTGGTATCGACGTATCAGTTGTGGAAGGAGGCAGGCATTGCATCGTATATCGGCGGACAGTCCGGGCAATGGATCGGGGAAAGTTATTTTTCGCTGAAGAAGATTCTCAAGCGGCAGTCTCCCAAGGTTTTGATCTTAGAGACGAATGAGTTTTTCTCCAGAGGAGATGCGAGTGTGATAAAGGATGCGGCGAAATCCGCGCAGGAGTTTGCACGGCAGATGTTCCCAATCCTCAAATATCACCGTTTCTGGAAGATGGAACCAGCCGATCCGAAATTGCAGACGACGATTTTCAATGGATTTGAATTGCGTGCGGCAGTGACGCCGTATACGGGTGGTGGCTACATGCATGCAACCGACGATAGAACACCGGTGACTTTTATCACAAGGTATTATCTGGATAAGATCAAGCGTTTGTGTGATGCACATGGAACGAAGCTGTTGTTTGTGACAGCCCCTTCCCCGGTCAATCATACGATGCAGCGGCACAATGAGGTGCAGGCACTTGCAGATGCGCTTGCAGTTCCATACCTCGATCTGAATCTAAATACCGAGGAGCTTGGAATCGACTGGAATCTGGATACCCTCGATGGTGGCGATCATTTAAACTATACCGGTTGTCAGAAAGCTACGGCATATCTGCAGCGGTATATGCAGACGCATTATACGTTGCCGGATCGCCGGAAGGATGCCCGGTATGAGACATGGAACAAGCGGGCGGCAGAGTTTGAAAAACTCCTTCCGCAAACTTAAAGAAATCTTAAACGATTGCTTGGTTTTATCTTAATATTTAGATCGCTATACTATGTAACAGAACAAAGAAATGCGGCGGATGAACCTGCACGCATGGAGGACATTATGAAAAATGTATTAGAATATCTGGAACAAAGTGCAAAGATGTATCCGGACAAGATAGCAGTGAAGGATACGGCATGTTCCTATACATATGAACAATTACAGAACAAAGCGAAATGTATTGGTGCCTGTCTGGCAAAGCAGACAACACCGCGCCATCCGGTCTGTGTATTTGCCGATAAGAGTGCGGATACACTGGCAGTCTTTTTTGGAATCGTCTATGCGGGCTGCTTCTACACACTGGTTGACCCTTCGTTTCCGGAGGCACGCATCCAGTCGATGCTCTCGGTGTTACAGCCGGATGTGATCGTGGATGGAAGTGATGCGTCGGAGAAGCTTACCGCGTGTGACTACACAGAGAATGTGGTTCGGATGGAAACGCTGACACAGGGGATGGATAGTGAATGTACAGGTTCCGATGAAAATCAGTTACAACAGATCCGGGAATCTATGATTGACACCGATCCACTCTACTGTAATTTTACTTCCGGCTCGACCGGAACCCCGAAGGGGGTGCTTGTGGCACATCGGTCGGTGATTGAATTTATCGATCAGTTTACAGAGATCTTTGATATCACGGAAGCCGATGTGATTGGCAATCAGGCGCCGTTTGATTTCGATGTATCAGTGAAGGATATTTACAGTGCGATGAAGATGGGCGCAACCTTAGTTGTGATTCCGAAAACGTATTTCATGTTCCCAAACTCCGTTGTGGACATGCTCGATGAGAACCATGTCACGACGCTGATCTGGGCGGTGTCGGCACTCTGCCTGTTGACCCGGCTGCATGGACTGAAACATAAGGTACCAGCAGATATCAACAAGATTTTGTTCAGCGGCGAGGCAATGCCGATTCGGCAGCTTCATGCATGGCAGAGCTACTACCCGGATGCGATGTTTGTGAATCTCTACGGACCGACGGAGATCACCTGCAACTGTACCTATCACATTTTAGACCGGGCATACAGCGAGGACGAAAAACTTCCGATTGGAATTCCATTTCCAAATGAACGTGTATTCCTGCTCGATGAGGAAAATCATCTGATCGAACCGGGAAGCATTGGCAAGACCGGAGAGCTTTGTGTGGCAGGTACGACGCTTGCCCTTGGATATTACAGAAATGCAGCGGCAACGGTGAAGGCATTTGTGGCAAATCCGTTACAGACCGATTACCCGGAGACAATCTATCGGACGGGAGATCTGGCAAGCTACGGCGAAGATGGGCTGCTTTATTTCGCGGGACGGAAAGATTTTCAGATCAAGCATATGGGACACCGCATCGAGTTAGAAGAGATTGAACATGCACTGGCGGTGATCCCGGAGATCGAAGGTGCCGCGTGCTTTTATGACCGCGAGAAGAACAAAGTCGTTGCCTGCTATATCGGAATTGACGATAAGAAATATCTGATTACTGCGATGAAGAAAAAGGTGCCGGATTACATGGTGCCAAATGTATTTTGCAAGGTGGACATGCTGCCACTCAACAAAAATGGCAAGACGGACAAGAAGCTTTTGGAGGCACAGTACAGGGAAGGAGCGTTTGCATGAATACAGAGGCGTTAAGAACGGTTGCGGCGACATATGGAACGCCGACCTACATCTTCGATGTGCGGGAAGTGGAAGCGCGAATACGGTTGCTTCGCAGCTTGCTGCCGGAGGACACCGGACTTTGCTTTGCCGTAAAAGCAAATCCATTTCTGATCCCGTATGTGGCAGACATGGTTGATCGGCTGGAGGTCTGCTCGCCGGGCGAATATGAGATCTGCATACAGGAACAGATCGCGCCGGAGAAGATCGTGGTATCCGGGGTAAACAAGACTTACGAATCCATGAAACGCATCCTGTCTTACAGCAAGGGTGCTGGGATCTATACGATCGAAT